>SESF01017363.1_pt1 | contig 16239 bp, 16 predicted proteins | sample 3171521 | NCBI WGS metagenome assembly SESF01 (sample SAMN10866945, study PRJNA518727) | freshwater metagenome | biome: subpolar coniferous forest; feature: holomictic lake; material: water; isolation source: holomictic Lake 227, 6 m and 8 m depth | place: Canada: near Kenora, Ontario | collected...
CAACCGGATAGGCATGGAATACAGGCGATGTGACCTCGGTCTCGATTTCCTCTAACTCATCACTTAGATTCCCACTTCGGCAAGCATGGACGCGAAGCTCAGTTTCTTCACTCTCATCCATTCCGGAACAGCACACAATAATCTCTACGGCCAGAAATTCAGCGATTACCCTGACCGTTCGCTTAACCAGTTCATTGTCTTTGAACGACATACCCATCGAATCAAATCCCTCAGTTAATAGGCTTAGTTAATGTTGGATTTATATACGCTAGTTTTTGTCAACATTCAAGCTTAAACAGTATGCATTCACAATTGTTTTGCATCGCCGTGTATCTGAATGGTGATTTTAATTTGTACTCGGTGAGCTTCAAATGAAAATGTGCACCTGATTACATTTGAATTCGAACGCATAATTTTAATATAACTTTACCATTTGCAAAGAGATTTGATATTCATGAATCCGTATATGGGTCGAATTGCTGTTTGGGTTCGACATGCCAACGCGCGGGATTCCTAGCTTCCTGGGGATTCAGGCTAGTTCTGGCGGAGTGCGTGAGTTGTTCCGCTTTCGCGGCCGATTGGCGGCCCCTGTTGACTTTCGAGAGGCTGTTCTGCGAGATTCCTGAACGAACACGGAATTGACTGCAGGCGAGGGATTTCAATGACCATCCATGAGATTTCCCCGAAGAATCAGGCTCCATCTCGGTACACAGGGGTCTGGCGAGATGCTTTGGATAAGACGCCTCAGATGCAGGCAGTGCGCGAGCAGGCCTGGCTGGCGGCCGTCCATGCGGTGACCTATGCGGATGGCGAGGCGGATATCGCGTGGCCCGAGGATTGGCAGCAGGCGTGGCTCCCGTGGTCTTCGAAGTCACCTACCCTGTGGAACCGTGACGACATGCGCCAGGGCAAGCGGCTATATCGGCAGGCTTACCAGGTTGGCGACGAAACGCCTGACTATCAGATCAAGCCGGAGAACGTGCGCAGGTTTGCGATGATTGTGGCGCGTCGTGGGCTTCGTGAGGTTCCAGAGCAGCTGACCTTCCTCGTCACTGAGACCGATGTCGACCAGGGATATGCCAAGGCCGATACTGGCTACCATGGGGCTTCCAATATCCAGCCCCCCTCCCCTCCTCCACCAGGAATCCTGAGCGATTTTCAGCAGCTGCTGTTCCGGCGTATCGCTTTGGCGCGCACTTTGACTTCAGTGTCTGCCACTCAGGTTTCTGAGGTCGACGTGCTCCTCGACATCATACGCAAGGCGGTGCCCAGCCTTATCGATGAGCTGCGGGGAATGGGCGTCGATGTCGTCAAGCTGGCCCAGGCTCAAGGCATTAATGTCGATGAGTGTCTATGATTGGCTCGGCCTGGTTACACCCTTTTCTAGCAGCAGAGGTATCTAGACGGCATAATTGCTTTTTACCAGACAATCGCTTTCATTCTCTTCTTCATCATTGTCCACTTGATGTTGCCATAGGTACCGCCTGATATCAGAACAACACTTGGATTCTCGCTTAGATCTGATATCAGTAAGATTAATGATTACGCTATCTACATGGCTATCAGAGATATAACAGGTCCCTTTCCTATCATAGATGTCGGGTAGTTTAGAGATAGCCGTGCCGGATCCGACATCAAGGAGGTTAAGGACAACAGCTAAATGATGGCCTACCCCATCATTATAGACACCAGGATTTCTATAGATGTCATTTTCAGGTTCTGGCTGGCCTTTATTCTCTAGACTGCATGCCTCATTAATGAAGCCAGCCTGTTTCATGCCTGACGGAGATTCCGTGGGGATTATCTGATGTCTACCGTGTTGCACCTTTTTGACCTCAGCCCATCGATTCTTTACTGTGCTAAGGGAAAGACCTGTAAACTCAGCTATTTCCTTCTGAGTACACATTTTCTCAGAGCCAGGCCGCAGATTACGAAAGTGAATGCATGCCTCATGAATTAGTCTATCCGTCTTGTCTCTAACTGTCCTCCTCGACCAAGCCCCAGCGGCCTTTTGTTTCTCTGTCAGTGTCATGGATTGATTTATTATCATTTGCTTTGTCATAACACCGAGGTTTGCATTGCGCTCTCTCTTTCGACCATTCCACTTCGTTCGCATAAACTTGTGTACGGATTTAGCTGTAGAGTATACCTCACCATCCTTGAGAGGCCGCTCAAATTCCGAATTGACCTGTCTTGCGACACGCAGCAGTTCAGCGAAAAAGTCTCCATAATAAGTATCGTAGTGCTTATAAGACCATTCTCTAATTGTATCGAATAGTGTAGTGTTTCTTCCTTCAGAGTTGCGAACTAGTTTAATGTTTTTCCGCCCAGGCCACGATGGCTCATAATCGTCTCGCAAACATTTGATAATGTCGGTTAATTCGCAGGGCCGCATTCCTCGGTCATCAACACCCCACAGAAAGGTTTGTGCCTCCCAAGCCGCGACGACAGACTCATCGTAAAGTGCATTAGCTTTCCGTTTTAGCGGACCGGTCAGGCTGTTTTTACGAGCAAATGGATTTTTTGTCAGGCTGTTATTGTAAGCTGGGTCGCCCTTCAATGCGGTCGTGAGCAGCGCCCTGGCCAGGGCCAAAGCCCTTTGGGGTTTGCGAGCTGCACCAGCGTAAACATGCACAGGAGCCGACAGCAGCCACGTTGCATGGTATCGTCCTGTAGCCATATCAGAGACAATCAAGGGCGGCGCCAAGTCTGATTTCCATACCAGGCCATCTACCAAATCCATGTCGTCATGGTCGCAGTCGATTGTAATAGCGTTTACAAACCGGTCGTTGTTGAAAGCGATCCATGGCCTGCCAACTGCATATCGTATTGGCTCGACCCACGAGGTCGGTTGTCCGCCAACCCCTTTGATATTGTCCGACACCCTAACCATCCCAGGGATGCGCGGTAGCAGCAAGTCACCCAGGTCTGCAAGCCCAGGACGAGCTGCTGCGGCCTTGTTTAGGCCCTTAGCGACCGTCCGGCGCAACTCTCCGTGCTGGTCGCAATTCCACCGACCGGCTGGAAAATCGATAATGTCTGCAGTAGCCCTCGGGCGCGTGTAGCGACCAGCACCAGGAATGACATGATTCGGTGACCGATTGAGTCGACCAGCAAGTTGGACGACGTTAGAGACAGCTAATGGAGCAGTTCTCTCGTCCCAGGTCGGAGTCTCAGTGTCGTCTACATTAATCCAACCGGCCATATCCGCCCCTCAGTGGGGCAGCCAGTGTTGCATTTAAGTCAAGAAAGAATGATAGAGTAACTTTAATGGCACGAACCTGAAGAAAACACTTCACACTGGCAAAAGACAGTGCTATATGTTGTCTTGTAGGGTTTGTCGTGGATGCCACTTAGTTTTCCTTCATTCTCTTAGGGCTTTCTAGTGTTGTCCGAGGCTGCCAAACCTTTACGACGGATAACTCGAAATCGCCAGACCTTACAATAAAACAGCCCGCCCTTAACGTGCGGGCTGTTTTATTGTTTCTAAGGTTTAGATTATGATCACAATTTGAATTTGTCGAGGTCTTTGTTTAGTTATTTTGCATCTATGACTGATGTAAGCAACCTGACTGATGTTGACAAACATTATTAAATAGACTGTTCGATGGTTTCTCACGGGCACATGAAAAACGGCCGATATGTGCACCCGAGCAAGATGCACACATCGGCCGCCGACCAAGCCCTGGACATCGGCTCGGTCTAAACTGTCGTTTTAGGGGCCTGGTACGTTGCGCCCGCCTCAGCGATTTCTGTTCCGCCGGCGCTGAGCTTGCCCTGGATGACGATGTATCCGCCTGGTGCGGCATCCCTCGATGCCTTAACCTTTTGCAAAGTTCCGCCCTTAAGATTCAGCTTAATCGAGCCATCCCCGTAGGACATCTCCAGACTAACAAATGAATTCTTAGAACCTGGCGCACCAGGTAACGGGACTAAGTCCCATGAAAATTTGTCATCAGGAATCGGAATAGTGACCTTAACAGCGCGACGACGATTGGCATGTGACCCTCAAGCGTAAGATTTTTAATATGCGATTGTTGATCACTTTTAGTTGTTCGTCCAGTACAATTTAATTGAATTCGACCATAAGACATATGGAGTTTCATACGGAAGCTCGTTTCTGAGTTTGGGAACGGCCCTCAAGTATGCTGAGCTTTGCATAACTATATTGTATAATTGCTTTGATTATCTAAATGATAGAAAGGCGCAGAGCTATGAGGAACATTGATAATTTACGACCGGTAATTGCTGGGCAGGAAGGCTTCAGTAAGGACATGTGGATAGTCCGAGGTCACTTGAATGAGGGCAAAGAGACTCGCATGACAGGTCAGCAGCTTCATCAACTTGAAGCTGAGTTGGCGGAGGCAGGAGGTCTATTGATAAAAACACTGTATTGCTTACATGCCGGTACACCAGCAGTTGCTACTATGATTTATCGAGGTGGGCGCTTGGATAGCGACAGTGGCCCTGCTGTATCAATAGAAGCTTTAAACGGCGGCTCTGTAACAGAACAATGGTATGTGGATGGACAGCGACTGTCTGAGGAGGAGTTTAACGACTATGCTTCCTGCCAGAAATTGGTCAGTAACTATCTTAATGACTGAAACAACCATTATCTTTCATACTAAGACCAGAGCGAGGCCCGCTTCTGCCATGGTCAATGTTTAAGCAGCACGGGAGGTCCATCTCGACTTCACTTCTGCGGATGCGCCCATTCTACGCATTCTTTCTCTGTAAACTTCGCGTCGAATTCGGCTAGCGTTTGATTCCCTCGTTGGGCTGAGGCAACAAGCTTTGCACCGTCATTATAGCGATCCACTCCAAGACCCCGACCATTCACTCTTGCTGCTAGGTCGCCAAGCTTCTTATAGCTCTCGATAAGCTCAGAATTGATTGCATAGAGTTTGTCGGAATGGCTCGCTGAACTATTTGACTTGCCGAACTTGCATAAGGAATTTGCCAGTGCAATGACTTTTACAGCGGAAAGGTAGTTCTCTCCCTGTTTTTTGGCATCTCTTTCGACCTTGGCGCCAAGGCAACGCTCGATACCAATCGTTTCATCAACACACTTCCAAAGCCATTCCTTCGCTTTAGCATCGCTAAAGGTCTCCAATACCTCTCGTGGTGTTGCACATTCTTTTGCTTCTGTATGAGGAAGGCATTTGTCGTATTCGGGGTAATGGCCACCGACAATTTTCAGGAAGTCGGCTCGCTGTACGACACCTCCTGGGTTCCTGATGGCATTAAGGACCTCCTTTGGAGAGCTGACTGTCCGTGATAAGGCAACCGAGATGTCCTGAAGAGTTGGTCCCCAATGTGGGTCATTGGACGTTTGCCCAGAAGGCAGCATCCAAACAACGACCGACAGAATGAGCGCAGCGATAGCAGCTGCCATGGCGAGTGTCCTGACTTGTGGGAATGCATAGGGCTGCGAGGTTACAAAGGTTAGCTCCGATGGACGTACTTCAGCTGTCGAGGCAAATAGATGCTGGACTCTCCGCTCCAGGGTCGCTCCAAACGATGCGTCATAGCTGCCACCTGCAGGAACATGAACTGCAATCACATTACGGTGGGTCCGGTTATACAAGTCTTGAGTTGCAGAATAGAATATATAGGCGCCACCCCCCTGCCCGTCTGCGATGAACTTTCGCTGGACATCGAGGCCCTGCAGACTGGTCTGAATTGACTGAAGCAAGTTTCTTGGAAAACCAGAGGCGGTTTGCCACGTCGAGGTCACCCCATCTTGAAGATATAACCTGGCAACAGAGCATGTCACATTTCGCGAAAACATAATCGGCATCCCGTCATTGGACCATGGCTTATGTGTCGAGTCTCACTGCATTGATAACTCGACCTCTAGAGTCTGCGTTCCTGGCAGCTTCGGTGACCAGACTTTGTTATTACGCAATGACAGGATATCCTGGGCGCTGACATTGACTTGGCCAGAGTAAAGGGTAGGCCATGGCACCCATTTGACATTATAGTTCCCAACGGTGTGTGGTTTTACCAATTCGAACCGAATGGCATCACCTGGAACGATACCATAGTTGACAGACCACTGAATGGAATAGTCTAGGCACGATGAGGCTTCCTTATCCCGATAATCTAGTACTCTGTTGCCGCGCGCCGTACTCATTCTGAGCTGAATGTCGCACGAACCATCATGATTTGTCAGACGCACGTGGTTAATGTGCACGCCCTCGGCCATGACCTTCTCGTAGGCCGCATATTCAGCCTCATACTTTACAAGTCGTGTCTGGAGTGTTTCAAGGCGGCGGTATCGGAACCCAATCTCGGGTATTTCCTCAGACGCGATTGAACGGGCCAAGGCAATAACACCTTGAAGTTTCTCAGCGTCATCCTTGGATGAAACCTTATCTTCGACAAGGTCGAGGTTCTCTGAGTCTATTGTTTCGTATCGCTTCTGAATAATAAGATTAGCCTTTTGCCTCCAATCCTCACCAAACTCGGGCTGCCAAGCAGATCGCATAATGGCATGGATTTTCCTGACATCCGTTTCAGCATTGACTGGAACTTCGATTGTATTGCGAACAACACGGGAGATTTCAGCGTCTGTTCTCTCTTTGGCGATGCGCTTAATAACGATACGAACCGCTTCAATCTCTTCTGATAATCCAGGCAACTGAATGCCTGAATATGCCTCAAGCTTCGAGAGATAGCCAACAAGCTTCGTGAGGTCAGGCTTTTCTAAAACCCGTTCAGCGCGCGCATCCTTAATAATACCTGGAACAGCATCACGCCAACCAGCTAAAGCTTTGAGAGACGATTCAAATGCATGCAAGTCTTCATTAATGGGTAAAGTCTTGTACGGCGCAGCCTTTGACACCAGCGTGGTTACTTTGTTCAAATAGTCGGTGTCGAATGCGAGCAACGAGTTATCCTCGTAACTCTTTTTCAAACCTGCCAAGCGGGTGGAGAGAATGCTTAGTGCGATAGTGTCGAGCCGAGCAGCGAGTTCTTCGACAGTCACACGGTAAGGCCGATGGTCGCGCCACCACAGAAAGACGGTGTCCGTAATCGAGCTGGGAGAGTGCTGGGTGAGGAAATCTGCGCAACGGAGGCGAAGCTCTGTCGGCAGCTCGGTGTCCTTTAGCGACCGCTGCATGGCCTGGATTCGGTCGAAGTCGGCCGTCTCGGCACCTCCCAGCAGGTTGGCTACACCTCCATACAGGAGCATGCCTGCAAACGCCGTTGCCGAGCAGACTCGGATAATGCGGGTTCGCTTGAGTGCGACCTTTCGAGCCTGAGTCTCAGCGACGAAGCGGTTAAGCTGGGTTTTCCCACTTCGCCTAATATCATCCGCCTTGTCGGCCAACCACTCGGTAGCGCGCTCGATATCACCGTCCTTCCTCAGGTCATGTGACTGAGCCAGCCAAGCTTCATAAGTGTGGTTGAGGAACCAGGCAAAAGGTTCGACTAGGTTATAGGGCTTCAACCTACCATCAACGCGCTCGGAGCTGCTCCCTAGAGCTGACATAGGGATGATAGTCACTTCACGAAAGAATGTCTTTATCTGCTGCAGAGCCTCGTTGAACTCTGGAACTGCGGCAATGTAGTCAATGGCCTTCTGATTTTCATCCAAAGAACGATAGTTTGGTGAAAGGTCCCACTTGGTCACCGCGATGACTGCGGGAATTGACAGGCCGCCTGTTCCTGTATCTGGCTGCGCAGAACGTATCAACTTGATGACCGTGTCAATCTCGGCCTGGAAGTTTTTCATCCTTTCTGGAATGGGGGCTGTTTCAAACGGAAATAGGAAGATAATGCCCCGACAAGTTTTGATGCGGTTCATGAGCCGCTCAGCCTCATCTGAGCGGCCAATCTTTCCCATCAGGTTTTCGACCAGCTCACCTGGATAATCGTCAAGGCCCACCGTTGCGATATGCCCATCCTCGGGATGAGCATAGTTGAACGTGAGATGAACCATCATGCCAGCGGGCGTTTTTTCAACCGTCTTCCCGCTTAACAGCAAATCATGCTGACGACGGAGGTAAACCATTGTCGCCTGGTCGTTGACACCGATATTCGGAACGGCATTGAATAGTGCGGAGAGAAATGTCGTCTTTCCGGAAGCGATTGCTCCACACAATACAAAGTGCATGAAGCTTTGGGAGTTGTCGTCCATGTTCGTCGGCTTATCGAGTTCCGTCATGACCATCACTTTCAATAATACGGGTAGTTTCAACGACGCCTACTTTGATACCCTGACTCTGCCGGAGGATTCGTTGTCTCTCCTCTTCCAGAGCAGCCTCTTCAGTATCCATTTTGTTCCTGGCCCTCAGCATGGCAGTACGGAATGGATGGAAGAGTGCCCGCCTCGTAAGCGGAACGGCCATTCCACCAACGAGAAGAATTGCTCCCAGGCCGAGGATGGCGGCTACTGGGTCCGTGATGGTTTCTGACAACGCAGCTTTTATGCCCAGGCCGACCCCTTGAGTAGCCCCTGCGGCGCCAGCCACGGCTACACGCCCAGTTTCTGCCGATATCTCAGAGACAAAGCCTTCGAGGGACTTTCCGCCAGAATTTACCGCGTCATGGAATCCAACTGGATCAGCCAGGAACCATACAAACGCCGCCGTAGCCGTTGTCTTGACGGGATTGCGTCTCGCGATACCAGCCAGCCCTGTTATGGCCTCCCACCCTGCCGTTCCTGTCCGCTTGAGAACCGAGGCCATCAGGACACCGACTGCATCGGGGTCACGGACAGCGTCGATGATGTGGGGTATTTCCTTGCTGCGTGCCCCTGCCGTGCGACTGATGACAGAGGCAAGCTCACCGCTGCTGGCCAGCCTGGAGACCTCCTGGCCGGTCTCAGCAGCCACCTCGAGATATTTGTCGCCATAGCGTGTGTAGGCCAGCAGCACGTCGATTGGCTCAGGCGCCTTATTGAGAAGCCGCGTCGGAAACTCACCGCGCTCCGCCATCGTTTTCCCAACGCCTGCGAGCCTCAGCAGCGAGGGAGTTATCTGCTGTTCAGCGACGTTCGGAAGAATCTGGCGGAACTCGCTGACATCCATCGACTTGAAACGGCTTTCAGGGTCGACCTTTTTCGCAAGGTCAAGAAACCTGTCAGTGGGCTGATGAGGGGATGCAGGAGAAGGTGCAAGTTTACTACTTCCTGATCCAGGCACTAACTTTGCCGCGAGGTCATCACCATGCTTGCCAATGACGTCATCAGCATGTTTTGTTATTACGTCATCCGTGTGCTTGGAAACAAGGGACTGTAGAAAACCGAATAGCTTAGTTGTCGCTCCAGCAGCAGCCATTGACGGCAACGCGACGAATAAAATCAGCGCCAAAGTCGCAGCTTTGAAATCAATGCGCTTCAAGCATGCTACAAACATTTTTGACCTCATATAAGCGGGGTGAACTTGGGCGATTCGTTAGTTGATTAATGATTGATAGACCGGCAACACTCCACTCAACAGCATTTACGTAGTGGTTTAGCCCTGGAAACACTGCGATAACCTTCGCAATAGTGTAAAGTGAAGAGGCCTCTGCAATAAATCCAGGCGCAGGAGAACGAGACTTTTCTGGAGCGATTACGTTATATATAAAGCTTGAGACAGCAACGGCGCAGAACGCGACAAGCGGTGCTGAAATGCAAGGCAGAAGACTTGTTACGTTGCTAGCCTTAGAAAGTAATGGGGCAGCCATATCACCTGTAGTAAACTCATGGCTACCAAGCGCACTAACCGACATATTAGTCATCTCATTGAGATGCTCGCGAAAAGCATTATCAGGGAGTCGCCCCTGCAGAAATCGGACATAAAGTGAAGGGTCCGCATGAGACGGGTACGAAGTGAATAAAATATAGAGAAATTTTCGTGATGAATCTCCATATTCTGTTTCTACTTTTTGAACAACTGATCGCTCGACATCACCACGTGAGTCAATTTGGCTAAACCAGTCAGTTTTTGTCGCAAGTAGCGTTGCGAACCATGCCCGTGCTTGTCGAGAATCATGGATATTCGCATTGCTTGGGTGTTTGCTTTTCTGAAGACCTGTTTCTGTGAGAATAATGTCGTCAAAGCGCCTTCTTGATTTAATGTTATGCAATCCAAGAAATGCCCTCGCACTTGGCATGAAGGACATTGACAGCATGAACATTTCAACATCGTCAGCGTCAAAAACAAAGTCTTTTGCCCACTCAGCTTCTGAATACCAATCTGCAATCACTGCAAGATTGCCCCTAAACTCTGGAAGAGGGACTAGCGTCAGCGCATGCTTGTCATAACCATCTTTCACAGGCTTGTTTACGATTACCGATGGTGTAAATATTGTAAGAAAGGCCGTTAGTCGTTGCACAACTTCATCAGACGTGCAATCTCCTCCCTCTAATACAGATTTATGAAATATTTTCGACCTGAACTGACTAACGAGATAATGTTCGATGCGTTCACTATTGCCTCCCACTTCTAGGGCATCGATAACGGGCTGGCGCATACTTTCCGTAACAAGCAGGGCAAAAAGCTCATTATGATATCGATGGACTATTTCATCATGAATGCGAATCATTAATGGTAGGTAGGCTGCTCTTATCTCTGTTAGTTTGGCATCCACCATCCGTGGTGCATCATGCACCTCGCGGAGTGTGGGTGGCAGAAAGACCATTAATCGAGAGTACCCATCGGCCAGTCGGGTGATTTCCCTAAGCCTGTCCTTGCCAAGGGCCTTCACGATAGTTTCCGCTGTCGCGAAAGCACCCGCCGTCTGAGTCCCACCGACGACTACCGAGTACAGGGCAAGCAGCGCACGCTGGCTATAACCCTCAGGGTGTTCACGGCAGATTCGCGAGGAAGTAGCTCTAATCAGAGCGTCGTTTCCCGTCCCGCCATCGGCCGCGACAGCCATAAGGTCACAAATCAGGAGTTCGGGGTTGCCTGCCAGCTCGGCTGCTTCCAGGTCATCTTTGGCGGCAACGCTGTAAGCTACCTGCCTGACCCAATCTTTGGCACCGAGCGATATCGTGTACGCCGCATCATTCAGCAGCGGAACCATCTCCGAATTGCTGTGCAGAGCTTTACTCAGCAGGGGGGATATCATGAGCAGCCCTGCCCCAGCCCTGATAAAACCCTCCGTCTTCCGTTCGCGGTCCTCAATCCTATCGAGGCCGTCTGGCGACTTCCCATCGGCCAGGACGGCAGCAAAGAGAGGGATGACCCCGCATCCGTCTCTCTCGACATGGGGGGCAAGCCGAAGTGCGTAGTCGCTGACGACAGCTGCCGACGCCAATGCCTGCTCTGGGCAGCGCGCCTTAAGGTCGTCGACGGTGCCAGCTAGCGCGGCCGAGCTGCCGGTCAGAACAACGGTGCAGATGAGCAAACCCCGAACGGAGGGACAGTTCGGATACCATCTCTCCCAACTCCCAGCCCCCTTACCTGTCGGCGTCATCACACCCCCCTCCCCCGCTTCTCTCTGAATCCGGAGGAGCCACTGAGCTGACTCGCAATTCAGCAGGAATTTCGTACTCCGTCCATGCCCAATTTCTGGCGTCATCTGACGTCGAAAATGGCCCATCGGGTCTGCAACACATTGGATGACAATAGGGGTCCACGTACCAACCGCTTTCTGTAATTGGCCCTCCATTAACATCGGTGTCTCCTGCATTACGCCAGACAATCGGTGGGTCGGCAAAAAACCTTAGTGTTTCATGCCTGTGAAAAGTCTCAGCTTCAAGCTGCCTCAATCGAAATTGAGCCAGTGGCACCTCCAGTATCAAGCGCGCAGCTTCATAGCGTTTTGCCAGAGCCTGGCTCACATCACTCTGAAGCAATGCCAGTCTGTCTGGATCAGCATTATCACGGTTGTCCGCCCACTTGACCATAATCGCCGATACGAAGTTTCGGTCTGCCAGTGCTTGTATCCATTCTAGATATGATTGGCTATTCCTCGGCCTGGTTACAGCCTGAACAATACTGATTTCGTGTGAGGAATAGCCATACCCTTCCAAGTCTTCGGCTGTGATTTTAGTGTCCTCGAGAATATCATGCAGTAAGGCAGCATGTTGCTCAGCAAGCATCGCATTCGGCCAACGCTCCATCATTCGGGCCAGGACGCGCTCCAGGTGCTCATGATACGGCCGTCCCGCCTTATCAACCTGTCCTTTATGCGCTCGACGAACTAACGCCAATGTTTCTTGTAATGTCGGATGCATGATGAGCCTCCACGTCGAACTGCTGTACTCTCAAGAGTCATCTGGGGTTGGCGCTGTAGGACCAAGCAGCTTCATCATCAGAGTATCTTCTCTGCTCGTGGCAGCCACCGAATATCCTCGCTTAGCATGATAGTCACATTCTCCCGAAGAGAGAATCATCATGCTTGCCCCTTGGCTCATCGCATAGTCTTCAGATGCAGCGATAAGAGCAGCGCCGATACCTTTTCCCCGATATGATTCGATAACAACAGTCCAACCCATCTCCCATATGCCACTGGCCGAGAAGGACCTTGAGACGGTCGTTACGCCGATAATCTTGCCAGCCAATAGCGCCGCGTAGCACATCGCTCCTCGGCCCAAGTCAGCTCTAAACTCCAAGATATCCCGCTCGTCGTCAGTCAGTCCTTGGCGAATCACGTCGGCAGCCGACTCGACTTCCCATGGATACATCGGTCGAATAACCCATTCTGGCATTTTTTCCACCGTCTATATTCTATCTATGGCCGTCAGGTTGTTCCACCTCAGGACAGCAAGCCTTCCGTCCTGAGGTGGAAGGTTGCTTCACCTGCTTCTCTTGGAGACCCTGCCCTGCCTCGAAGACGATTCAATGGTCTGCGAGGAGTTGCCCGATCCGCTTCCCCAAAGCATGTCGGCCCCACCAACAGCGGCGCCAACGACCGCACCAGCCAAGGCGCCTGGTGGACCGGCAAGAACACCCCCTCCAATAACAAAAAAACCAACACCAGCAGCCTTTTTCTTGGTCTGCGCGTCAACACTGTTCCAGGCTTCGTTTAGCATTTTCTGCCCCATCATAGGTAAGAGTGTAAGTCTTGAGCTGTTTTATGCGCTGCAGAGTGAACCAGAGTTACGCATGATGCGCTGTTCCTCTGGCTTAGTCGGGTGATAAGCTGTGATTAAAGCGCCATTCTTCATGACAATTCGTTTTCCGACAAGCCGTCTGACATTGTTGCGCAGCTGTTTCAACAAATGTTCGAATCGCGCAAAGTCCTTGTCCCTGGCGAGGTAGCCACCCTCCACCTCAGTCCCAAGACTCATAATCAACCGAACATCGCTTTCATTGATTCCGCGTTGGGCCATCCTTGTAACCGCATGCGCAGCCACCTGCATATGGCCACCATCAGCCACATCTTCATCGCTATAAACCGCTGGGATGAAGTTGACTACCTTGCTAACGCTCTTTGACGCCATTGCCTTCTCCAAAAAGAGCTTGGCGCGTCAGAAGTCGCTCGCTGCGTTACTGGTATTATCAGTCAGACCGTTCCAAACGTTCTATCGTCATGGCCAACGGCAAATTCGCCATGGACAATAGTTAGTATCGGAAGGCTTGCTGGGCACCTGCGCAACTCGTTTCTGACGGCCAAGGTGATGATGCCTTGGGTTCAGCAGAGTATCGCGCCACTCGCGTTAGCAGAGTATCAGGCCACTCGCAGTGAGACGTTTAGCAGCCTCGGCCGAGGGGAGCAACGCCCTAATTTCGCCATGGCCATTTTGTCGCAGGCCAACCGGCTAAAAGTACCCCGCCGGCATTGGGCGCAGCTTCCATGGCTCTAACCGGAAATCCTGACACGGAGGCGGCGACCCATATGCCGCCATCCTCCGTTACGCACCGCCAGGTAGCTCTATCCCTGGCCGGCGGGAGCAGGATGTCACCGATGCCAGGTCCAAGCACTTCGAACCTCGGACAAGGCTACGCTCCTGGGCATTCGGTTGCCTGCCGCAGGAGGGGGCGGTGACTTCAGGAATCTATCGTGTTTGAGCGCGAATGGCCAGGGCAGCCTAAACCGAAGGTCTCCTGCCATGCGTTACCTGGTAACGTCCCTCGGTTGAATTGGTATGGCACATATCCGAAGTGACATCATTTTGCGCGCAGGCGCTTGCTATCGACCTCAGCAGGGATGGCTGGGCCGATGACCCCCGTGTTGAGTTTATCCAGAACGGACGCCATGCCCACTCGGATGAGCGCGATGATGTCGGGAGCCTTTCCGGAGGGGAAGTCGACAGGCCGACACAGCTGCATTGCCATCAATCCAATTCGCATCATCCGCTGTGTTGCCATGGCACTTTCAGCCGCCGTCGAGCTGAGCTTCTCCAGGATTCCGCTCATAACGGATTGCATTGCGCCTTCAATCGCCATCTCGCCGAAACCGATGACACCAGCCTCGATACAGAGGCGGCGCGCCAGTACCCAAGTGCCAAAGGCTCCAGGACGATGCCCATAGATTTCTGCGATAGACCTAATCATGGAAATAGCACGGACGGTGAAGAGCATCGTACCGTGAACGAGGTTGGGCTAATAGCGACAAAGAACGCCGCTTGACGGCTTGCCTCTCGAATTTTTGTGCTCGCTGCTTCATCGAGATGTTTCATGACTGTTATTTCGAATAACGTCATGACATCCTGGACTTCTCCAGCATTCTTTGCTTGGGCCGTGAATTTTGCAGCTGCTGTCCCACCATCCAGCCCTGGAAGGCGAGAACAGACCTCAGTCAGCAGCCTCACCAGTTCACTTTTGCTTTTTGATAACTCAGCTTCCCGAATCAGTCGCTTCGGATGTTCAATACAGTTAATCCTGCGGTAGCTGCCAATTTCACTGATAACTGAAACAGCACATAAAGCCAGGCCAGCACCGAGAATCGCGGTTGTGATTCCGCCAAGTACCAGGCTCTTGGAGAATTGGTCAATGATGAAGACGGCCAAGTCGTTTATGAGTAGGTAGCCTAAGATTAAAGCTACCCCAGCAATAAATAGCTGTAGCGTCCCGTTCTTTCGTTTGATTGTGTGCTGGTTGCCGACTGCACTAGGAGTTATCTGAGGGTCAGGCTCAAGAATCTGTTCACCTTCAGGCAGCTCTACGAATATAGGCTCTGCGAGAGAACTTGTGCGCCGCTGTGCATGGCCGGACGTTACCTCAGTGTCGGGTGAGTGGTTCTTGCCGATACCGTCCTTGCCCCCCTTCCCTGCCCTGGCGACGCGCTCGGGCAATTCTCGAATCGAGGGTGTGGACGCTTTTTCACCAGATGCGAAGAGTTCATCGTCATCCAGTTCGACGACAGTAACCCTCGTATCCCCTGCTCCAGGCCCACCACTCATGATACCCCCCAAATTATCAAGCGAGTTTATCGCCAATCAGGTACTCGATGGCCTTGTCTAGATTAATATGCTTGATTCCATTCAGGCTGTAGTCTTCACCTATTTGCGGCTCGAAGCGAGGAAACTCGAACGCATATTTTGTCCAATAGTCATCGCTTGGAGCTACCGTCGTAATATGGTGGATGTTGTATCCCTTGGGCTTTGACCCGCCTACGGGAACACCGAAGACATGAGGAACTCCATCGACAAGCTTTTCCTTTGTGCAGACAATCGATGCAATAGCCATTGTTTCGGCATGACACTTTGCTTTCTCGATGACACCGATGGCAATAGAGTGCACCAGTCCTCTAAGGTGGTCGATTTGCACCTCTGATACATGGTCAGTCTTCGTAGCGGCAATTAATGTCTTTTCGACCTTGGTTGATGACCAGAAAGACTGCGATCCGAATTTGAATAAATCACCAATGTCCCTGAGTGCATCTCTCGTATCTTCAAAAGCATCTTTGCCAGAGGACAGCGCTCCAAGGGCATCTGTGAGTACGATTTGCCGATGTATCCCCCCAAAATGGGCCTGGAGAAATTGATGGACGTAACGTTTCTTATAAGCTTCGAAACGAGCTTCCATCAGGCCCCATAAACTATTCAGCCCTGCTGGAACAACTACCTGAGATTCTGGCAGTGGGCAAAACCACATCATCGGTGCATCGACAGCATCACCTGGACAAATGAAACGGCCTGGCTGTAGATATTTGAGTCCATAGAGGTCTCTACATTGTCGCAGATACAAAACATAGAGGTTGTAAGCGTTGATAGTTTCCTCAGCTGTCGGGTTCATTGCCGACAGATTGGTTACATAGCTGAGCCAATCTGATGATAGCTCACCACGTTTTCCTTTGTGTGCTCTAGCGATGCATTCCCTGGACCAGTCGGCAAGTAATTGCCCACCTCGG
>SESF01012151.1_pt1 | contig 16238 bp, 9 predicted proteins | sample 3171521 | NCBI WGS metagenome assembly SESF01 (sample SAMN10866945, study PRJNA518727) | freshwater metagenome | biome: subpolar coniferous forest; feature: holomictic lake; material: water; isolation source: holomictic Lake 227, 6 m and 8 m depth | place: Canada: near Kenora, Ontario | collected...
AACCGGATAGGCATGCCTCGATCTTGACCTTGCCGGCCTCGATCCGCGAAATATCAAGAATGTGCTGGATGAGCCGCAGCAGATCCTGACCGGCTGTCGACACGATCATCAGATTTTCACGTCTGACTTCATCCTGCTCGGTGAAATAGAGCAGATCGCTGAAGCCGATGATGGCGTTCAGCGGCGTGCGCAACTCGTGGCTCATGTTGGCGAGAAAGATCGACTTGGCGGCGTTGGCGCGTTCGGCCTCCTGCTTGGCCGCCTGTAGCGCCTGGACGGCGCGCTGCCGTTCCCGATCGCCGCGGTGAGCGATGATGAACTGGGCGCAGACCGAAGTCAGCGGCTGGATCAGCTGGACCACGCTCTGATCGTAGCCGCTGGCGCGGTTGGCCAGCCCGACCATGCCGATCACGGTGTCGCCCTGGAACAGCGGCACCCCGAGAAACGCGTTGAGCGGCAGTTCTGTGCCGGGGCCGGCCTGATAGCGGGGGTGGGTGGCCGGGGTATTGGCGATGACCGGGGCATCGGCGGTAACCGCGGCGGTGAAGAGGCCGCCGAATTCGGTCAGGCCCATGGTTGCGGGATCGACCGCCTGCAGCATCCGCCGCAGTTTTTCGTCGGTTCCGGCATCGGTTAACGCCAGAGTCTTAAGCGCGCGCTCGCGGTCGTCGACGATCAGTTCCAACATAAAGCCATAGTCGCTTTGGGTGAGATTGATGATCTCAAGTAGTGTCGTCGAAAAAATCGACTCGGCATCGGGAGATTGAATGAACGCAGACTGCAAGCGCGAGACCATGGCAACCAGATTTTCACTAACCTCAAGTTGCCGCTCCGCTTGGCGTTTGGCGGTTATATCGCTAGCCTGGGTACAGATCGCACGGATCGCGCCACTGGAGTCAAAGATCGGGAACCGGACCGCATCCAGCCAGACGGTGCCGGCCGGCAGCTCGAGCTGATCGATGGTCTCGGAGATCGAGAGCTGGCCCATGACCTCGAGGTCTCTTGCCCGGAGCAGGTGACCGATGGTGCGATTGAAAACCTGCTGGTCGGTCTTGCCGGTGACCCGTTCGGCGGTGACGCCGAAAATCTCCTCGAATTTCGCGTTGATGAACTCGTAGCGGCCGGCGGCATCCTTGAGAGAAACCGCCGAGTTCGAATGGTTCATGATCGAGAGCAACCGCTCCTGACTTTCGCGGATCTGCTCGTGAGCGACCACCAGATCCGTGTTGTCGACAACCACGAGAATGACACTCTGAGGGGTTCCGGTCAGGCTGAGTGCGGGGGTCACGAAGACGTGATAGGTTTTCGCCCCGGCGGTGACCAGGAAACTTTCCTTGCGCCGCTCCGACAGCGCAGACAACAGAACGGCGTCGATCGCTTCCAGAAACGTCGGCAGCTTGAGCCGCGAGATATGCATGCCGTTGGCCGAGATCGGCAGGTTATAGGAGCGGTTGGCGGAACCGTTGGCCCGCGTCAGCACCAGATCCTGGTTAAAGACCAAAATCGGGAAGTCTATAGTATTATAAACGCTCTCAAAGTCTGCATTGATCGCGGCAAGCTCGGCAGATTTGGTCAGGCTCTCTTCATTGACGCTAATAAGCTCCTCATTTGTTGCCTGAAGCTCTTCGTTTGAGGCTTCAAGCTCCTCATTGGTTGCTTGAAGCTCCTCGTTGGTTGCCTGAATTTCCTCGTTCAACGCTTGCATTTCTTCGGCGGAGGCGGCCATTTCCTCCATCAGGGTCTGCAATTGTTCGCGGGTTGCCGCCAATTCGTCGTCCGAGGTCTTGTCATCGGACTCTGGCTCTCCGGTCAGACCCGGACCCGGGCCGCTGGTCGGCTGGTTCGGGGTTTCGAAGACCACGAGATAGGTCTCGGTGCCCGATGAATTGGGTACGGGATGAATCGCGATCCGCCATAACTGCCGACCAAGAGACTGAATGCGCCGCTTGCGGCTAAAGGCGGTGGTTTGACGGCGGCGAGCCCGATGCAGGGTGGTCAGAACCTCGTTGGCCAGCTCCGGCACGATCAACTGGGCCAGATTGATCTCGGGTGTGCCGGAGGGAAAGCTGATAAAGCGCGAGACATCGCCATGACTGTGAAGAATCCGAAGATTGCCATCGATCAGCATCGACGGCCAGAAGTGATCGGCGACCGCGGTTAAGAACAGGTTCTCATGCGACGGACTGACATCCTTGTGGGGGCGCGCGATGATCTTCAGCTGTCCTCGCGTGACCCTGGCCATATTGAAAGGGTTGCTCGGACCCCGCGGCCGGTAGATCCGACAGCGTCGGTCGGCCGACGAGAACAAAGCCTCCTGCTGGCTGACCGTCTCCGAGCGGCCAAGGAACAGCAGACCATCATCGCGCAGTGCGTAGCGCAAAATCGATAAAACCCGGGCCTGAAGGTCGGTGTTGAAATAAATCAAAACATTGCGGCAACTGACGAAATCGAGCCGCATGAAGGGCGGATCGAGAGAGATGTCCTGGCGGGCAAAGGTGACGCAGTCTCTCAGGCTCTTGATCGGCTCGAAGCCGTTGGCGCAGGGCGTGAAATAGCGGTTGACATACTCGGGTGGCAGTTCCGACATTGCCGCGGAATTGTAGATGCCCCGCCTTGCCACGTTTAAAGCATTGTTGTCGATGTCGGTCGCGAAAATCTGCAGCTGCCCGTGATGATCTTTTTCGGCCTTGAGTTCGGAAAACAGGATCGCGAGGGAATAGGCCTCTTCGCCGGTGGCGCAACCGACCACCCAGGCCCGGATTTCATCGCCGGGCGACTTGCGTTCGACGATCTCGCGGGCGAAGCGCTCGAGAGTGTGAAAGGCATCCTTGTCGCGAAAGAACTCGGTGACCGAGATCAGGGTTTCCTTGGCCAGCGCGTCAAGTTCTTCGGGGTAGGCATCGGTATTGCTGATGTATTCGGCCAGGGTTCGGGCGTTGGTCGCCAGCATGCGCCGCTGGAGGCGGCGCTGCACCGTCGATAGCTTGTAGCTGGAAAAGTCGATCTTGGTCCGCTGGCGAACCCGCTCGAAGATATCGGAGAGTTCGGCCGGGTGCTGGTTGTTGCCGCCGAGTTCGGGGATCATGTCGGGGAAGCGGACCAGACGCTCCAATTCGTGGCCCATTTGATCGGGCGCAAGGACGCGGTCCGCGACCCCGGCGTCGATGGCCGAGCGGGGCATGCCGTCGTATTTGGCCGTTTCCGGAATCTGGACGAAGGTGATGCCGCCGGCGGTCTTGATCGCGCGAAGACCGCGCGAGCCATCCGACCCGGTTCCGGACAGGATGATGCCCACGGCGTGCTCTTCGAACTGTTCGGCCATCGACTGGAACATCAGATTGATCGATGGCTTGGGCGACACCTCGGGCGATGGCGTGGTCAGGATGAAGCGCGCGTTTCTGAAGGTCAGATTTTTGCCCGGAGGAATGATGTAAACCACATCGGGGCGCGGTTGCTCATTATCGACGATTTCGCGAACCTGCAGCTTGGTTTCGCGCGACAGAATGTCGGCCATCATGCTGCGATGGGTCGGTGACATATGCTGGGCGACGACGTAAATGCACCGGAGGTCGAGCGGCAGGCTGGCGACGAACTGGCTGAGAGATTCGAGCCCGCCCGCCGACGCGCCGATTCCGACAATATGGGTCGAAGACTCGGGCTTCCGGGGATCTTTGGTTCCAAGGGATGGCGCAAGATAACGTGTCGGCTCTTCCAGGATCGGTTCGTCGTCGGGCGTTTGGTCCATTGGTTCAGACTCGGTGCTCAATGAGGGAAAAGTCGAAGGCGGCATGCCAGACGAGGCAGGCCAGGGTCCGATGATCTATGACTCCGGCACCAGAACCCGGACGGCGTCGCCACGACGATTTCGCGGTGGTTGACCCGATGCTCGCAACAGTTCCGCAGACCAACCGGCCCCGGCGTGGCCCCGCTGACCGTGGTCCGGCCCACCAGGGGCCGCACGGCAATTTTCCCTTTCGGGCTCATGATCCTAGTCGTGCGCCGGAAAAATGTCCAGGATGCTGCAGATATCGCCGTGATCCGTTGGCCGCGGGGCGGCGTATCACGACTAAGCATCATCGGTGTCTTGCACCATGCCACGCAGGAGAATCCCCAATTTAGAGTATTTTATAGAGTATCATTCAACGATCAGGTGCTGTTGCGCTGGCCTCATGGTGCCGTGGCCGGGTCTACCGCCTCGGCGGCGGGTTAGCGTCCGCCGACAGCGAGGGTGGTCGCAGGTCTCTCACTCGGCGCGTCTTTCCGTGCTTCAGTTTCTGGATATAGGAGGCCAGATTGGTGTCCTCGGTTTCGTGATGGGAAACGATCCACTTGGAAATGAATTCGATAACGGGATTTGTCTGGTCTGTCATGTGAAAGTTGGCGGCCATGATATCAAAGCGCGACAACATCGTGCTGTGCTCAAGTATGTGCTTGTCGACACCCGGATAATTGATGCCAAACATCAGGTCTTCTTCCTTCTCGAAATGGGCACGCAACAGGGCGCGCAGATCATCGAGCAATTTTCTGTCGCATGGCCGAGGTTTTTGGCTTTCTGAAGTCTGCCCGACAAGATTGATGAACTCAATCAAACTCTGATGGGCGGTATCGATTGGACGAATGCCGACTTCGAGAGCGCTGTTCCATGTAATCATCGGTTCATTCCGTCGCGTGATCATCCAGAGTTAAGCGATACGGTCAGACCCTGACGACATACCCTGCACCATCCCTTCAGGCCATTGCGAAGCCCCGGGGCTGCCCCGGTGGCCGGTCCGGCGCAGAGCCTAGTGGTGATCCGCCGCCATCCCGGCGGGACTGAACGAAGGGCTGGGGAAACCATCGGCGATGCTCACACCGTTTCATGAACATTGCCACTTTGTCATGGACAAGAGCGTTTGTCAAGCACCGCATCGGCCAAAACACCATAATTGTTCTGGACATGTCTGCGTGGTGCTTGTAGAATGACCTATCGGGGACAGCTCTACGCTTGGTGGTCGATCTGCTGACTGGATAGACAGGATTGGAGCGAAGCATGGAGATGCTGCTGCCGAGTGCTGATCGTTCCCGCCATTCCGATGGAGCCACCTCTGCTGGCAAGGCCGACCAGTGTGAAATTGAAGACATTCAGTATACCAATTATATTCAGCCGTCAGGAGTGCTAATCTGTTTAGATCGTGATAGTAAAGAGATTCTTTCAGCAAGTACAAATTTTAGAGTGGTTTCTGAGCTGTCATCTCTCGCGCCCGGACAGGAATTGCGCGCGGTCTGGCCTGAACTGGCGGTCTGTGGCGGCGATGGCGCTTTCATGATTGGTGACGACTATCTGGTGCACCGCCATTCGGATGGGCGGACGACGTACTGTGAGATCGAGCCCTGCCAGGTGTCCGACCGTTCCGGTGCCCAGCACCTGATCGATCTTGGTGGTGTGCTGATCCAACTCAACAATGCCGGCACACTGGAAATGGTGACCGAACGGGCGGCGGCCGAAATCCGGCGGATCACCGGCATGGAGCGGGTGCTGATCTACCGTTTTGATCGCGAGGGCCATGGCGCGGTGATTGCGGAGTCAAAGGTCGAGGACTGGCCCGAAAGCTTCATCGGCTATCACTTTCCATCGGCCGATATTCCGCTTCAGGCCAGAGCCCTTTACCTGATCAGCCCATGCCGGTTTGTTGAGCGCCGCGACTATCAACCGGTGCCGGTGGTTCCGGCGCTGGACCCGCGCAGCGGCGAACCCTTTGACCTCGGGCGCTGCCGGTTGCGCAGCGTGTCGCCGATGCATCGGTTGTACCAGGAGAACCTCGGGGTCGATGGTGCGATGTCGATCTCGATCATCCACGAAGGCGGCCTCTGGGGACTGGTGGTTGGTCATCACCGTCGTCCCCACCGCGTTTCCATTCCGGCCCGCGAGCAGGTGCTGGCGGTGACCACCTGTCTCTCGATGCGGGTGGCGGCGACCGAATCCGCTGAAGAGCGCAGCGCGCGTTCGTGGCATGCCATCGTTCATGCCAAGCTCCTGGAGCAGATTGCCGGGGCCGACGAGTTCGTGACGCCGCTGATCAAGGGCGATGTCACGCTGGCCGATATCTTTTTCGCCTCGGGGGGTGCGGTGGTGGCGTGCCGCGAGCAGACTGAAGGCGACGACGGCGAAAATTATGAGACCTTCACGGTCGGCCGCGCTCCGGATCATCGCTCGCTCGTCGCGCTCGGCCGCGTTTGCCGGGAACGCCTTGTCGATGGCGTGTTCGAGACCGACCATATTTCCTCGATTTTGCCGGGCTTCGCCGCCTTTGCCGAGCATGCCTCGGGCGTGCTTGCGATCAGTGTCGGCGACGCGGGACGGCACCTGATCATGTGGTTCAGGCCCGAAAGCGTGCGTACGATCACCTGGGGCGGGGCAACGCCCGATCAGGTCCGGCGCGACAAATATGCCGGCAACTATCTGCCGAGAAAGTCCTTCGACCGCTGGATCGAGGAGCATCGGGAGCATTCGCAGTCCTGGCAGTCCTGGCAGATCGATATCGCCCGCTCGCTGCGTTCAGCCCTCAACGACGTCATCCTCCGACAGATGCGGACGATCCGCAACCTCAACGACCATCTGGAGGAGTGCAATCGGGCCAAGTCGCGCTTTCTCGCTCACATGAGCCACGAGTTGCGCGCGCCGCTGAATACCGTGCTCGGCTTTTCCGAACTGCTCAGCTCTGGGGAGTGCGGCGTGCTGACCGAGGCGCAACTCCAGGATGTCGGCTACATCCATGAGGCCAGCACGCACCTGCTTCACCTCATCAACGATGTTCTCGATCTCTCCAAGGTCGAAGCCGGAAAGCTGGATTTGCAGCTGGAGACGGTGGATCTGAGCGCCTTGGCGGCGCGGGTGATTGCCTTACAGGTGGGGCTGGCCCGGGCCCATGGCGTGACGATTGAAAGCCGCCATGCGGCTGATCTGCCTCTGCTCATGATCGACGAGCGGCTGACCCGGCAGATGCTGTTCAATCTATTGTCCAACGCTCTTAAATTCACCCCCAAGGGCGGGGTGATCACGGTCACGACCCTGCGGCGGCCCGATGGCGGCGTCACCCTGACCGTGGCCGATACCGGAATTGGTATTCCCCTTGCGAGGCAGGATCGGATATTGGAACCCTTCGGACAGGCACACGAGGATATGATGATCAGCCACGTCGGAACCGGTTTGGGATTGCCCATCGTAAAGTCTCTGATTGAGCTGCACGGCGGCCGGCTGACGCTGGTGAGCCGGGAAGGGGAGGGCACGTCGTTCAGTCTGCACTTTCCGGCCGCGGCGAGCCTGCCATGAGCGAGGCCGTCGCCTGGCTGGCGCTGCGCGCCGCCACTCAGCCGGCCCATGCCGTCCTCGAGGCGGTTCCGCTCAACCGGCGGCTGTTTGCCGATGATTTCTCGGCCGCCGAGCTGGCCGATCTTCTCAGCCGCATGGCCTCGATTTATCGGCCGCTCGAGGCGCGGCTGGCCGCTTGCGAGCCGGCACTGACCCTTGACTACCGCCGGCGGCTGCCGCTGTTGCTGGACGGGTTGTCCGCGCTCGGCGTCGCCCCGCCGCCGGCGGAGGCACCGATTCCGCTCCTGGAGGGTGAAGCCTCCTGCTGGGGCGCGCTCTATGTTGTCGAGGGCTCGACCATGGGCGGGCAGATGATCCACCGCCAGTTGGCGGCGCGTCATCCGGCCGCGGCTCTCGGGTTCTTTCTGCCCCACGGCGATCAGGCCGGTGAGAACTGGCGGCGCTTTCGCACCCGGCTGGAGGTGGCCCTCGGCCGTCCCGAGGCTCTTGACCAAGCCATCGCCGCGGCGATCGCCACCTTCCAGCTCTTTGACCGGGCGCTCTCGGCCTGAGGCCGTCCGGTCAGGCGGCCTTTCGTTTTACCAGCCGTGAGATGGCCAGCGGTCCGATCACGCCGGCGATGATCAGGATCGCGCCATAGAGCGGCCGATGGGCAAACCAGGCGACGGCGATGGTCAGCAGGGTCAGCGGGATTGCCAGCACCAGCGAGACCATGAAGACGCCGGCCCCGACCACCGGTTCGAGGAACGGCAGCACCGAGACCAGCACCGCCAGCGGCTGGAACAGCATCGACAGGCAGATCAGCATGCCGATGAAGCCGGCGGCGCGGAGGATCCAGGTCAGGAGGGCTTCGTCCTGCTGGGCGGCCTTGAACAGGGCGGCGGCCGGCTTGGTTCCGGGCGAGATCAGAGCGATCTCGTAGCCGTTGCTGGTATTGAACGGTACCAGCTCGCCCGAGATCTGGCCCGCGACCACCGTCACCGGCTGACCCGACACCGCCTCGAAATGAAGGCGCATGTCGCCGATGCGGGGATTGGCGGGATCATTGCCCCGGTAGAAGCCGCTGTCGACCGGTCGGAAGCCCCGGCTGCTCAGATCAACCGTTTCGGCGGGCAGCGGCTGAAAATCGTCGAGCTGGGTGATGAGGGCGGGCGCGAGCCGGAAATCGCCGAGCCGGGCATCGGGCGCGGTGACGTCGAGGGTGCGCAGCGACGGTTTGGGGTTGACATGGCCGGCAACGATCCGGAAACCGTCCGAAGAGATCGGCGTCTCCGACCACACCTTGCTGTATTCGTAAATGGTGCGGGTGCGTTCGCTGCCGCCCAGCTCGGTGGTGGTCTGGGTGCGCGTCTCCTCCTTCCACTGGAAGGTCTCGACGGCCCGGCGCAATCGCAGCAGGCCGGGGGCGCCGACTCCGAGCACCGGGTCCCGGGCCGGCATCACGGCCTCGGCGCTGCCGACGACATGGACCAAGCGGCCCTCCTTTGCGGCATCAAGCGGCCGGGCCGGCGTACTGATCACGGTTCCGGCGCCTTCCTGGAGCGCGGTCGCGGCTTCGACGGCGCGGCCTTCGTTCCAGTAAAGGACGCCGATGGCGACGACGATGCCGACCAGACCGACCAGCACGCCGACAAGCGAGCGGCCGATCCGCGACAGCCAGCCGGTGGAGGTTTCCTCGACGAAGCTGTCGACGCCGCCGGAATCCGACTGGTCGCTCAAGAAGCTGTTTTGATCGTCATCAGCCATCGGTAGTCCTCCAGGCTAGAGCCAAGCGGTTCAGGGAGCGCACGAACCTGCGCCGCGCAAGGAGAGACGTGAGCACAAGTCGGCGTCGGATCTCAACACTATCCCGGTGCCTGACGATTCCGGAGCCCGGGCCGGGCCGCAGATTCTCGACTCTCACCAGTTTTGAATTGCTATAATGCGGACTGGTCCGGCCCCGGTCGGGGGCGGTCACGGCAAACCGATGGCAGGGAGAGCTGCATGAAACCGGATGAGGCGGCTGAACACCACGAACATCTCCAGCATACCGCTCACGGCGGCGAACACGGCGGCAGCGGCAAGCGGATTGCGATTCTGATCGCGGTGCTGGCGGCGATTCTGGCGATTGTGGAATCCGGCGGCAAAGCCAAGCAGACCGAACAACTCGCCAAGAATATCGATGCGTCCGACACTTACGCCTTCTATCAGGCAAAAACCATCCGCTCGACGGTGCTGCGCACCTCCTCGGCCCTGGTCGAATCGGTGGTGCCCGAGACGGTGTCCGCCGAGCGCAAGGCCAAGCTCGACAAGACTCTCGCCGATTGGAAAGAGTCCGCCGACCGCTACGACTCCGACCCCAAGAGCGGGGAAGGGCGCAAGGAGCTGATCGAGAAGGCCAAGCACCTGACTGCCGAACGCGACGAAGCTGCGATGGCCTACCATAACTTCGAATATGGCGCCGCGGCGCTTCAGCTCTCGATCGTGCTGGCGTCGGCATCGGTGATCACCGGCATGCCGGTGCTGGCCCTGTTCTCGATCGGGCTCGGCGGGGTGGGGACGGCGCTGGGCGCCGCCGGCTGGTTTGCGCCCGATGCTCTCCATAACCTGCTCAGCGGCGGTCATGGCGGTAGCCACGGCGGCGGTCACTGACCCGCCGGAGCGCGGTCTCCCGTCGCATTGACGGCCGCGCCCGCCAGCCCATGGTTGATGCCGCGCTCCCCAGCGCCTACCTTTGAGAGAGGGAACGCGGGGGGAGGCGGCGATGGTGGGGCGGACGGAACAGGAGAAGGCGGCGCTGGTCGACCGGCTGGTCGAGCAGGCGCGCCTGCGGATCGGGCGTGACAGGGCCGACATTGCCGAGCGCTTCATCCGGCAGTTTTATGCCAACGTGCCGCCGGCCGACATGGTCACGGCGTCCGCCGAGCGTCTCTATGGGGCGGCACTGGCGTTCTGGCAGTTCGCGGCGGTGCGGCAGCCCCAAACCTCGTCGGTGCGGGTGTTCACGCCCCAGATCGAGCGCGACAGCTGGCAGTCCAGCCACTCGGTGATCGAGGTCGTGAACGACGACATGCCCTTCCTGGTGGTGTCTCTGACCGAGGCGCTGATGCAGGAAGGGCTGACGGTTCATCTGGTGATCCACCCGGTGCTGCGGGTCCGCCGCGACGGGGCCGGCCGTCTGATCGAGCTTTATGACCCGGCTTCGGCCCCGGCCGGGGCGGCGGCCGAAGCCTTCATCCACGTCACCATCGACCGCCTGACCAGTCCGGAGCGGCTGGCGGCGCTGCACGAGCGTCTGACGACCGTGCTGGCGGCGGTGCGGGCGGCGGTGACCGACTGGCCGGCGATGCGGGTCGAGGTGGCGGCGGTGCGGGCCGATCTCGGCCACCGCGCCGCCGGGCCGGAACTGGCCGCAGCGGCGGCCGGGATGGCAGAAGCCGCCGATTTCCTGGCCTGGCTGGGCGACGACCATTTCACCTTCCTCGGCTGCCGCATCTATCGTTTTGGCACCGGCGGCGACGGCGGTCCGCGTCTCTCGGTGCTGTCCGGCAGCGGCCTCGGTATTCTCCGTGATCCCGAGGTCATGGTCTTTGACGGCCTGCGCAACCTCGATGCCCTGCCGCCCGAGGTCCAGTCCTTTTTGCGTCAGCCCGCGGTGCTGCGGGTGACCAAGGCCAACCGGCGCTCGGCCGTGCACCGCGCCGTCCATCTCGATGCGATCCTGATCAAGGAATTCGGGGCCGATGGCGAGGTGATCGGCGAACGGCTGTTTTGCGGCCTTTTCACCTCCACCGCCTATGCCCGCATGGTCCGCGACGTGCCGTTGCTGCGCTGCAAGGTTGCGCGCGTGCTGGTGCGAGCCGGGTTCACGGCCGACGGTCATGACGGCCGGCGTCTGATGCACATTCTTGGCACGCTGCCCCGCGACGAGCTGTTTCAGGTTTCCGAAGACGAGCTTTTTGAGATCAGCATGGGAGTGCTCCACCTCCAGGAGCGGCAGCGCACCGCGCTCTTTGTCCGCACCGACCCGTTCCGGCGCTTCATCAGCTGCCTTGTCTATCTGCCCCGCGACCGCTACGACACCGCGCTGCGCAAGGCGGTGACGACCGAACTGGAGCGGGCCTTTGCGGGTACGCTTTCCGCCTACTACATCCAGGTCGGCGACGGGCCGCTGGCCCGGCTGCACGTCATCATCCGCACCACTCCCGGCGCCGTGCCCGCCTATGATGTCCCGGCGATCGAAACCCGGCTGATCGAGGCCGCGCGCGGCTGGTCCGAGCGCCTTCGCGAGGCCCTGGTCGAGGCCCGGGGCGAGGAAGCCGGGCTGGCGCTGTTCGCCCGTTATGGCGAGGCCTTTCCCGTAGCTTACCGCGAGGTGACGACGGCCGAGGTCGCGGTGTTTGACATCGGCCGTCTTGAAGAGGTGGCAACCGGCGGCGGCATCGCCATCAATCTGTTCCGGCCGCTGGAGGCCGAGCCGCAGCAGGCCGATTTCAAGCTCTATCACCGGGGTGCGCCGGTGCCGCTTTCGGAAATGTTGCCGTTGCTGGAAAACCTCGACCTGACGGTGGTGACCGAACTGCCCTACGAGGTCCGGCCGGCGGATCTCGGCGACGGCATCTGGATTCACGAGTTCAAGACGGTCAGCCACAGCGGCCGGGTCATCGATATCGGCCGCGACCGCCTCAAATTCCGCGAGGCCTTCATCCGCACCTGGAGCGGCGAGGCCGAGAACGACGGCTTCAACCGGCTGGTGCTGCGGGCGGGGTTCGGCTGGCGCGAGGTCGCGGTGTTGCGGGCCGAGGCCAAATATCTGCGTCAGGCCCGCATTCAGTTCAGCCAGGATTACATGGCGGCGACTCTGGCCACCCACCCCGGGATTGCCCGCCTGATCCTGGACCTGTTTCTGACCCGGCTGAATCCGGGGCGCGGCGAGGACTGGGCGGCGCGTTCGGATAGCCTGCTCGACGCCATCGTTGTCGCAATGGATCAGGTGCGCAATCTTGACGAAGACCAGATTCTGCGCCGCTTCGTCAACCTGACCCTGGCGATGTTGCGCACCAATTACTTCCAGGAGGATGGCGGCGGCGCACCCAAGCCCTGGCTGGCGTTCAAGCTCGACAGCCAGATCATCGACGGCCTGCCGCTGCCCCGGCCGCTGGTCGAAATCTTCGTCTACAGTCCGCGGGTCGAGGCGATCCATCTGCGCGGCGGTCTGGTTGCCCGCGGCGGCATCCGCTGGTCGGACCGGCGCGAGGATTTTCGCACCGAGGTGCTGGGGCTGATGAAGGCCCAGATGGTCAAGAACGCGGTGATCGTGCCGGTGGGCTCCAAGGGCGGTTTTGTGGTCAAGCGACCGCCACCGGCCACCGCCGGCCGCGAAGCCCAGCAGGCCGAGGGCATCGCCTGCTACCGCACCTTCATCCGCGGCCTGCTCGATCTCACCGACAGCCTGAGCCCCGACGGTGCCGTGGTCCCGCCGTCCGCCGTGGTCCGGCTCGACGGCGACGATCCCTATCTGGTGGTTGCCGCCGACAAGGGCACCGCCAGCTTCTCCGACATCGCCAACGGCATCGCCCGCGACTACGGCTTCTGGCTCGACGACGCCTTCGCGTCCGGCGGCTCGGCCGGCTACGATCACAAAAAGATGGCGATCACCGCCCGCGGCGCCTGGGAGTCGGTCAAGCGCCACTTTCGTGAGCTTGGCCACGATGTGCAGACCGAGCCCTTCAGCTGCGTCGGCGTCGGCGACATGGCCGGCGATGTCTTTGGCAACGGCATGCTGCTGTCGCGCCGCATCCGCCTCGTCGGCGCCTTCAACCACCTGCAGATCTTTTGCGACCCCGACCCTGATCCCGAAACCTCCTGGACCGAACGGGCGCGGCTGGCCGCTTTGCCGCGCTCCAACTGGAGTGATTACCGGCCGGAGGCGCTCTCCTCGGGCGGGCGGGTCTATGAGCGTTCGGCCAAGACGCTGGAGCTGACACCGCAAATCCGCGCCCGCTTCGGCATCACCGCGGCCCAGATTACCCCCAGCGAGCTGATCCGGAGCCTGCTCACCGCCGAGGCCGATCTCTTGTGGTTTGGCGGCATCGGCACCTTCGTCAAGGCCCACGGCGAAAGTCACGCCGACGCCGGCGACAAGGCCAACGATGCGGTACGGGTGGACGCCCGCCAATTGCGGGTGCGCGTGGTGGGGGAGGGGGCCAATCTCGGCATGACCCAGCTGGCCCGGGTCGAGGCGGCGCAACAAGCCGGCATCCGCCTCAATACCGACGCCATCGATAATTCCGGCGGTGTCGACTGCTCCGACCATGAGGTCAATATCAAGATTTTGCTCGGCGATGTCTGCGGTCGCGGCGACCTCACGCTCAAGCAGCGCAACCTGTTGCTGGCCGAGATGACCGACGAGGTTGCGGCGCTGGTGCTGGCCGACACCTATCTTCAGACCGGCGCCCTCAGTGCCGCCGAGGCCGGCGGTGCCGACCGGCTGGATGTTTACGCCCGCTTCATGCACGAGCTGGAGCGCTCGGGCCGGCTCAACCGGGCGGTCGAGCGGTTGCCCGACGACGACGAACTGGCGGCGCGCGCCCGCGACCGTCGCGGCCTGACCCGGCCCGAACTCGCGGTGCTGCTGGCCTACGCCAAGATCAGCCTCTATGACGATCTGCTGGCTTCGGATCTGCCCGAGGATACGGCGATGCGGGAAGACCTCGACCGCTACTTTCCGGCGGTGCTGCGCCAGCGCTTTCCCGAGGCGATCGGGCGGCACCGGCTGCGCCGGGAGATCATCGCCACCATGGTGGCCAACAGCATCGTCAACCGCATGGGGCCGACCTTCGTCCGGGACATGGCAGAGAAAAGCGGCGCGGATGCCGGCGAGATCGCCCGCGCCTATGCCGTGGTGCGCGACGTTTTCGAGCTGGAGCCGTTATGGCGGGCGATCGAGGCCGAGGACGGCCGGATCGCGGCCGACTGACAGATCGCGATGACCGCCGAAATTCAGTCTCTGGTTGCGCGAACAATGGCGTGGCTGCTCGCCATCCTCGGTCGGGGCCGCACCATCGCCGCTTGTCCTTCGGGCATCCGGGCGCTGGCGGCGGCAGTGGCCGGGGTGCTTGGCGAGGAGGAGCGGGCGGCGCTGACGGCGCGAACCGGGGCGCTGATCGCCGGGGGGGCGCCGGAGACGCTGGCCGCCCGCATCGCGCTGCTGCCGGTGCTGGCGTCGGCGGTTGATGTCGTGCGCATCGCCTCGGTGGCTGGTGGCGAGGTGGTGCCGGTGGCCGCGCTCTATTTCCGGCTGGGCGAACGGTTCGGTCTCGAGTGGCTGCGGGCGGGGGCGGCCCGGATCAGCTCCGACGACCATTGGCAGCGACAGGCGGTGAGCGCGGTGATCGACGATCTTTTCGCCCACCAAAGCCTGATGACGGAACGGGTGCTGATCGAGGAGGCGCCCGATCCCGCCGCCCGGATCGACCGCTGGTGCGGAGGGCGCCGGGTGGCGGTCGAGCGGCTCGAGCGGTTGCTGACCGAACTGCGGGCCGCGCCCAGCCTGGATCTGTCCCGGCTCGCGGTGGCCAACCGTCAGGTCCGCGCCCTGATCGGGGCCTGACCCGCTTCGGCCGCCGCCCCGCCGCCGTGGGTCAGTCCAGCCGCCGGGTCAGGGTGAAGGCGCCGCGCAGATCGCCGAGGGCGAAGCCGGTGGCCTGATCGGCCGGGTAGAGTTCGAGCAGCCGGGTTTGAACCTCTGGCTTGAGCGAACCGCCATGACAGGTGAGGCAGAGCGCGGCGGTCGGGATCGCCTTCATATAGCGGATCACCGGGTGGCCGTCGCGGACGATGACCGCGGTCTCGTCGAGCTTCGCCAGCTCCTCGCCGGCCGCGGCCCGGGTGGCGAAGGCGGCCAGGACGCCTTTTTCCCAGGCGTCCGGGGCGTTCCGCGGGTTACGCAGCTTGAGGGCGGTCCGGCCGACCTGCCAGCCGGTGGCCTCACTGGCCTCCTTGGCAAGTTCGGCCGCCTTGAGGTTGCAGACTTCGATAGTGGCGACCGGCCCGGCATTCTCCATCGCCGATTTCAGGGCCGCGCCGAGGATGGCGCTGAAGCGCTGGATGGCGGCACGCGCTTCGCTGGCCTGGGCCGCGGTGTCACCAGCCATGGCCGGCCCGGCCGAGCCGAGCAGGCCAAGGCCGATCAGCAGCCCCGGCAGCAGCCGGCTTCGCATCAGCCGCTTCATTTCTGGGCCAGCGCGGCGAACTGGTCGTAGGATTCGAGGGCCTGGGCGCCATAGATCGCCGAGGGGCCGCCGCCCATGTAGACCGCCATCGAGATCACGTCGAGCACTTCGGCCCGGCTGCCGCCGAGTTGCACGATCTCCTTGGCATGGAAGGCGAGACAGCCGTCGCAGCGGGCGGCGATGCCTAGCGCCAGCGCGATCAGCTCCTTGGTCTTGGTGTCGAGGGCGCCGGGGGCGGTGGCGCCCTTAGCCAGGGCGGCGAAGCCACCCCAGGCGTCGGGGCTGCTCTTGCGCGCCTCGCCCATCAGCGGCGACAGCTCCTTGGCGATCTTCACCCAATCCTTATGCATCGAGACCATTCCTTTTTGGCGGTGTCAGGCGACCTGGCTCCGGCCTGCCGCGGCGCCTGCCGCGCGGTCAGAGACGTAGTCTTCATATATGCGAAAATACGAAGACCTGATTATGATGTCAAGCGGGTTTTGTCGCAGGGATGGTCGCCGCGGCGAACCGGCCTGCGGCGGGGCTAAATCGATAGCGTATATCGATAACGTATAACGGTATACGGTGTTGGCCCAGCAGACCGGTGACGTATACCGATAGTGTATACCGTTTTGGGCCGGCGAGGATTTGCGGTGAGCGCGGTTTTTTGTTTGCTGCGGGCGGTGGAGAAATTTCCCGAGCGTGCTAATCTGCTAAACTAGTGCCCTGCGTCGTCC
>SESF01001626.1_pt1 | contig 16225 bp, 19 predicted proteins | sample 3171521 | NCBI WGS metagenome assembly SESF01 (sample SAMN10866945, study PRJNA518727) | freshwater metagenome | biome: subpolar coniferous forest; feature: holomictic lake; material: water; isolation source: holomictic Lake 227, 6 m and 8 m depth | place: Canada: near Kenora, Ontario | collected...
TCTTGGGTCTTCCTCCGTTTATTTGACTTTTTTAACTAATTGGTCATTGTCCGAGCAATGTACCGCCCGGCGGTCGACCTTAACAGCGTTTTATCCGGGGTGCGACATTAAGAACCAGCCCGCACCCGCACTCATTGACAGAACGTTAAGATATCTGTCTTTTCAATGCAAGAGTCGACGACCGCACTCCGGCAAATTACTTATACAAGGAAACCGGGACAATGACCGGGGTTATTATCGTGTATGGCTCCGACGATGCCCGTGCCGCGCTGTCCGCCGCAAAAATGATTGGTTGTTCCGTTACTCTGATGAGCCCGCCCGCAGCCGGAGCATATGGCGGCGGCGGGTGGTTTCGCCATTTATTCGAATCGGCTCTGGCAGACCACTCCGCGGTTCCGGCGCGCGCCGTACTCGACTGCGCCGACCTGGCCGGTGTGGTGCTGGCGGCCTTGCGCGCCGGCATCGGCGATCTTCGCTTTACCGGCCGGGCTGAGACTGCGGCACGACTGGCCGCGATTGCCGTTGCGAACGGCGCCCGCCTGCACGGTCCCGACACCTTTCCGCAACCCTGGTTGGACCTGCGGGGATGCTCGGATCCGGTGGATGCCTGCCGGGATTATTTACAAACCAGGGGGTTATAGCTTATGACTATCCCCTGGTTCGACCAGACCGGGGGGAAACGGCAACATGCAGACGACAGCGCGCGTCAGGGAAATTCTCTCGCACTACGAGAGCGACAACGCCGGCACCAAGGGCAATCTTGCCCGCATTCTGATGGAAGGCCGCCTCGGCGGCACCGGCAAGCTGATCATCCTGCCGGTGGACCAGGGCTTTGAGCATGGCCCGGCCCGCAGCTTTGCGCCGAATCCGGCCGGCTACGATCCGCACTATCACTTTCAGCTCGCAATCGACGCCGGCCTCAGCGCCTACGCTGCGCCGCTGGGACCGCTGGAAGCGGGAGCGTCCACCTTCGCCGGCCAGATTCCGACCATCCTCAAGATGAATTCGTCCAACAGCCTGTCGCGCTTCAAGGAAGGTGCCGATCAGGCGGTGACCGCTTCGGTCGATGACGCGCTGCGACTCGGCTGCGCGGCCATCGGCTTCACCATTTATCCCGGCTCGGACGCCCAGTTCGACCAGATGGAAGAGTTCCGCGAACTGGCGGCCGAGGCCAAGTCGGTCGGGCTCGCGACGGTCCTGTGGTCCTATCCGCGCGGCGGCACGATCTCCAAGACTGGCGAGCTGGCGGTCGATGTCGGCGCCTACGCCGCCCACATGGCCGCTCTGCTCGGCGCCCACATCATCAAGGTCAAGCTGCCCAGTGCCGACCTGGAAAACGGCGAGGCCAAGAAGGTCTACGAGGCGAAGAAGATCGAGATCGCGACTCAGGCCGAGCGGGTCAAGCATGTCATTCAGTCGGCCTTCAACGGTCGCCGCATCGTGGTGTTCTCGGGTGGCGCCGCCAAGGGTGAAGACAGTGTCTATCAGGACGCTCGCGACATCCTGGCCGGCGGCGGCAACGGTTCGATCATCGGTCGCAACAGCTTCCAGCGTCCGCGCGCCGACGCGCTGAAGCTGCTCGACAAGCTGGTGCGTATCTATAAGGGTGAAGAGGCGTAAGCCAAAGCCCGCGACCGGCCCGACGGCCCTTCCCATCATCCATGGGAAGGGCCGTTCGTGTTTTGATACGCCCCGATCTTACACTCACCGAGTTTTCGCCGATGCCCGCCGCCGCCCTTGCCTGCCGCCTTTATCTGGTCACACCGGCCCGGCTCGATCCGGTCACATTCGCGCCGTTGCTGACGGCGGCGCTTGATGCCGGCGACGTCGCCTGCGTCCAGCTGCGCCTGAAGAGTGCGGACGGCAGCGCTACCGCCGACGCCGACTCGATCCGGCGCGCCTGCGACCTGCTGCGGCCGATCGCACAAAGCCGGGAGGTCGCCTTTATTCTGAATGACCGGCCCGATCTTGCGGCCGAGACCGGCTGCGACGGTGTCCATATCGGGCGGAAGGACGGCTCTTACGCCGAGGCCCGGCGCAAGCTCGGCGCCGACGCCATCGTTAGGATCACTTGTCACGACAGCCGCCATTTTGCGATGGAGGCCGGCGAACAGGGTGCCGATTATGTCGCGTTCGGCGCCTTTTATCCGACCAAAACCCACGACACGCCCTATCGGCCCGAACCCGAAATCCTGGAGTGGTGGAGCGAGATCTTCGAAATTCCGTGTGTCGCGATCGGCGGCATCACCCCGGATAATTGCGCGCCCCTGGTCCAAGCCGGCGCCGATTTTATCGCCGCGGTCACTGCGGTCTGGAACCATCCCGATGGTCCCGCCGCCGCCGTCCGCGCCTTCAACGCCGCGATTGCCACAGCGAGAGGTTGAGTCATGACTGAAACACTCAATGCCGTGATGCTCGAAGAGGTGGACGGCAAACCGAAGGCGTCCTTCAAGCAACTCGACGTGGCCGATTTGCCCGACCATGACGTGCTGGTCGATGTCGCCTATTCAACCTTGAACTATAAGGACGGGCTGGCGCTGACCGGCAAGGGCCGGATCGCCCGCAAGTTTCCCATGGTGTGCGGGGTTGATCTGGCCGGCACGGTCGCCGAATCACGCTCACCCGAATGGCAGCCGGGCGACCGGGTGCTGGTCAACGGTTGGAATCTGTCCGAGACGGAATGGGGCGGCTATATTCAAAAGCAGCGGCTGAAGCCGGAATGGCTGGTGCGGGTGCCCGACACCTTCTCGCTCGCCGAAGCGATGGCGGTCGGGACCGCGGGTTACACCGCTATGCTGGCCATACTGGCCTTGGAACACGCCGGAGTGCGCCCCGGGCAAGGCGACGTGTTGGTGACCGGCGCGGCCGGCGGGGTGGGCTCGATTGCGGTCTCGGTGCTGGCGCGGCTCGGTTACCGGGTTATCGCCTCGACCGGACGGCCGGAGACGCACGCCTATCTGACCGCTTTGGGCGCCTCCGGCTTCATCGAGCGCACGACTCTCCTGGACAAGGCGCCGCCGCTGCAACGCGAGCGCTGGGCCGGCGCCGTCGATTCGGTGGGCGGCGTCACCTTGGCCAACGTCATCGCCCAAACCCTGCGCCATGGCGCGGTTGCCGCCTGCGGTCTGGCCGGGGGCGCCGACCTGCCCTCCTCGGTGTTCCCGTTCATCTTGCGCGGGGTGTCGCTGCTCGGGGTCGACTCGGTGATGGCGCCGCGGGTAAAGCGCGAACAGGCTTGGTCCCGGCTGGCGACCGACCTCGACAAGACCAAGCTCGACGCTATAACCACGATCGAACCCTTATCCAAGGTATTCGAGCTGGCCGAGACCATCGTCAAGGGTCGGGTGCGCGGCCGTACCGTGATTGATGTAAGAAAGTAGACACGGCCGGCGGAGTGTGGTCACGTCTCCGCTCCGGGATTTTGCGGAAGAGAGAAGGCAAGTCATGAGCCGGTTCAAGATGATCTTCTGGCGCATCCTGATTCTGTTGATCGCCGTCACCCTGCCTGCGGGCGGGGCGGTGATGTGGGTGGGGCAACCGGCTGCGTACGATATCGCCACGCTTAACAACTGGGCGCCGATCAAGGAAACCGGGCCGAGCGCCCGCCTGCTGGCCCAAGGGGTGACCCGACTCGCCGGTCCGGCCCGGAGCAATCCGCCCGACTGGTTCGGCAAGGAAGACCAGGAGCTGCTGGACAAAGGGAAAATCGCCTTGCAAGCCGGCAAGCTTCAGGCCGGGCTCGGGCATTTGATGGTGCTGAGCAGCCATCTGGAGGAACGCGGCAAAACGCTCAACGATTTCCTGCCGTTGGTCGCTCCCGACATCGCGTCCTGGCTGGTGGCCAGCTATTTCGCACCGCTGTTGCTCGGCGTGCTGGTGGTAACGCTGGCCGTGTTGATCTTCCTGCCCTGGCTGGTGCGGCGCCTGATCGACGCGCTCAAGGTGCTGGTCGGGTTGATCCTGGCCTTAGCTGCCGCCGGGCTGGCGATCAGCGTCGGCCTGTCTCTGTCGGGTGAACGCGCCCTGGTATTCACCCTGATCGAATATTTAGCCGCCGTGGTCATGATTATCATCTTGGGCAACATGATTCTGTTCACCCGCTCCCGCCGCAAGCCAAAGCCGGCCCCCGCCACCGGGTTGCCCTATCCGGTTCGCCGGGACAAGGGTGCCGCCACGGTACTGCCGCTGGCAGCACAGCGGCCCGCCCCCGCCCTGCTCGGCCCGCTGCACAACAGCGCAGCCCACCTCGATGCCGGCCGAGACGATCAAACCGTGGTCGAGCGCGTAACCACCAACCATCCCGGCGGCTTCCCCGTACCGGAACGAAGCTGAACCAAACAAAACGCCGGACCGAACAAACGGAAAGGGCGGGTCAAGCCCGCCCCCCCCTGTCTTGTCGTACCCTGTCTTGTCGTACCCTGATTTTATTGCTTATGGTGTTTTGTCAGCGGGCATGAGCGCTACGGCTATAGTCCCCGCCCGGCCGAAAGCGATGCAGATAGGTCGGGATCACCACCTCGACCGCCGTCGGCGTTATCCCCAGATCGCGCAGACCCGGCGCCTCCGGATCAACCAGATTGTCCTTCTTCAGCAACTCGAGTTGATCGCGGGTAAGCAAGGGACAAGGCAGCTTTTCCAGAATTGTCGCTTGAAGATAAGCCAGACGCCACGGTATCGACACCAGCGTGCGCGTGCGGCGGATTTCCGCCATCACCAAACTCATCAATTGGCGGAAGCTGTAAACCGCAGGCCCGCCCAGTTCGTAATCCCGACCCGCGGTCGCACCGTCCCGCAAAATCGCCATGATCGCGTCGGCGACATCGCCGACATAAACCGGTTGAAACCGGGTATGGCCACCACCGATCAACGGCAGAAACGGCAAGATGCGGGCCATGGTCGCGAAGCGGTTAAAGAAATTATCCTCGGGTCCGAACACAATGCTCGGCCGCACCACGGTCGCCTCGGGAAAGGCCTGACGCACCGCCAACTCACCAAGAGCCTTGGTCCGGGCATAGGCCGACGCCGAATTACGATCGGCCCCGATCGCAGAGATCTGCACCAGACGCTCGGCCCCGGCCGCCTTGGCCGCACGGGCAATGCGTTCGGCAGCCTCGGTATGGGCCGCCTGGAAAGTCCAGCGCCCGCTTTCATATAAAATGCCGATCAGGTTAATCACGACATCGGCGCCCGACACCACTCGAGCCACCGAATCATCGCTGGAGATATCGACGCCCATCGGAATAATCTGCCCGATATCGCCGGCCGGTTTCAGGAACGCGGCGCGCCCGGGATTCCGGCAGGCAACGAGAACCGTCGTTTGCTCCAGCTTGGCGAGACGCCGTACCAGATGACGGCCAATAAACCCGCTGCCGCCGAAGACGGTGATCACCCTGTTACGACCGATCATGGATTTCCCCCGCACTGCGCTCTATAAACCCTGACGTGTGGCTGTATATCGGAGCCTCCCCCGCCCGGCTATAGGGGGTTTTCCGTATCCCGCCGTATCCCGCCGTATCCTCTTCCCATGAATAACATATGTCATCGCCAAAAAGCGAAAAGGCCGGAGAATAAACCGGTTGACAGGGTCGAGCCGGGACGATAGAAACCCGACCTCACAGGCCGACACTTGAGCCCGGGTGGCGGAATTGGTAGACGCGCAGGTTTCAGGTACCTGTGGCAGAAATGTCGTGGAAGTTCGAGTCTTCTCCCGGGCACCATCTATGATAGGTATCGTGAACCCCGATCCGACCGCGGACGGGGTTGTTTTTTTGCCCCGATGCTTTTGCTTTAACGCTGCGGAGATCCGCCTTGCCCATCGACCTCCATGACGGTGATTTGCCCGACGGCTTAACCTGGGGCGACTGCGTCGCGATCGATACCGAAACCATGGGACTGAACCCGCCGCGCGACCGGCTCTGCCTGGTTCAGCTTTCGGCGGGCGACGGCACCGCTCATATCGTGCAGTTCCGTGACGGCGATTATCGGGCGCCCAACCTGCGCCGGCTGCTGACCGACCCCGCCGTGACCAAGCTGTTTCATTTCGCTCGATTCGATATTGCCGCGGTCAAATTCTGGATGGATCTGGTAATCGAGCCGGTTTATTGCACCAAGGTCGCATCGCGACTGGTCCGGACCTTCACCGACCGCCACGGGCTGAAAGACCTGTGCAAGGATCTGCTTGGAGTCGAACTATCGAAGCAGCAGCAAACCTCCGACTGGGGCGCCACCGATCTGACCCCCGAGCAACTGAAATATGCCGCGTCCGACGTGTTGCATCTGCACGCGCTGCGCCGGCGCCTCGACGCAATGCTGGTGCGCGAGGGACGACAGGACCTCGCTCAAGCCTGCTTCCGCTTTCTGCCGACCCGGGCCCTGCTCGACCTCGGCGGCTGGACCGATCCCGACATCCTCGCGCACTGAACATTTACCCCCGGACGGGGCCGAATATTACGACTGTGCGTGACCGGGGCCGCACTTCGCGCTAGGGTATGGCGTGACCGGCGTACGAGGCTCGTGCGCTCGGTCGAAGACCCTTATCAGTGAAGCGATGCACACTTTGACCGGTTCCGTTTCTCAGCCCTCGGCGCCCCCGCCACCCGACCGACCCGACGGTTGCGCCAGCGCTCGCCGCGTACTCACCTTGGAAGCCGAGGCCCTGCACCGGCTGGCGGACGGTCTTGACCTCACTTTTGAGCAGGCACTGACCTGCCTGGAGGCGGTTCAGGGACGAATCGTGGTCACCGGCATGGGCAAAAGCGGCCATATCGCGCGCAAGATCGCGGCAACGCTCGCCTCGACCGGGACGCCGGCCCTGTTCGTCCATCCGGGCGAGGCCAGTCACGGCGATCTTGGCATGATCGCCCGCAGCGACGGCGTGATCGCGCTGTCCAACTCGGGCGAGACCAGCGAACTGAGCGATGTCATCGCCTACACCCGCCGCTTCCGGATTCCGCTGGTCGCGATCACCCGCAATGCCGGCTCCACCCTGGCCGAGCAAGCCGACGTGCTTCTGAAGCTGCCGCCCGCGCCGGAAGCCTGTTCGCTCGGGATCGCCCCGACCACCTCGACCACGATGATGCTGGCGCTGGGCGATGCTTTGGCGGTCGCGCTTTATGAGCGGCGCGGCTTTTCCGCCGATGATTTTTATGATCTTCACCCCGGCGGGCAACTCGGGCGGGCGCTGCTGAAGGTGTCCGACATCATGCATGCCCGAGCCGATGTGCCGTTGGCCCGGCTGGACGCCCCCATGGCCGAGGTATTGCTCGTGATGACCGCCAAGCATTTCGGCTGCGTCGGCATCACCGACGCCGACGGTCGGCTGGCCGGAATCATCACCGATGGCGATCTGCGCCGGCACATGAACCCCGAGCTTCTCGCCGTTCCGGCCGAACGGGTCATGACCAGCCACCCGAAAACCATCCGGCCGGGCGCTTTGGTTGCCGAGGCGATCGGCCAGATGAATGAACTGGCGATCACCAGTCTGTTTGTTACCGAAAGCGGACGGCCGATCGGCATTATTCACATTCATGACTGCCTGCGCACGGGGATCGCCTGACCATGGGCAAGCCTGAGTCCGGCCGCGGCGCGGCTTTAACAGGTTGGCTGCGGCGCCAGCAAGAGCATGCCGGCTACCGGACGCTCAGCAAACGCCACAGCCGGATCGTCCTTGCGCTTAAAATCGGGCTGCCGCTCCTGGCGGCGTTGATGATCTCGCTGATTTTCGTCTGGCCGCGCCTGAGCATGCAGAACAACACCGGCAAGATCGACAAGAACCAGACCTCGCTGGTCAATGCCCGCTATTTCAGCCATGATCGCCAGAATTTACCGTTCTCGATGCTTGCCAAAAGCGCGACCGAGGTTCCGGGCATGGCCCAGCTGCTCGACCTCGTCCAACCCGAGGCCGAAATGACTCGGGCCGATGGCAGCTGGCTCACCATCTCGTCCGAGCGCGGCCGCTATAATCAGGACGATGCCCGCCTGTTGATGCTGGACAATGTCCATGTCTTGCGCGATGACGGCTTCGAGTTTGTCACCGACGAGGCCGAAATCGACACGAAGACCGGAAACGCCTGGGGCAACCACAAGGTGGTCGGCCAGGGGCCGTCGGGTGAAATTCGTGCCGAGGGCTTTGTTGCCACCGATCATGGCCAGACCATAACCTTTACCCGGTCCTCGAAGGCCGCCGTGCAAAACGGGGGCGTCGGCAAAACGGCCCCGGCCGCCAAGGGAAATCCGAAATGATGGCACAGCCGATTCCATATCGCCGATTCGCCGCCCTGCCCGCGGTTCTTTTGACCGCGCTGCTGGCTGCGGGACCGTATCTTGTCGCGAATGCCGCCGAGCCCGCCGCTCCCGCAGCGGCCCCCGCGCCCGGCACGAACGCGCCGGGGGGAGGCACCGGACCGGTGAATGTGCAGGCCGATAACGCTATCGAATGGCACCAGGACCAAAAGGCCTATGTCGCACGCGGGAATGCCGTCGCGACCCGTGGCACCACCATTATCCACGGCGACGTGTTGACCGCCTATTATCGAGAGACCAAGGACAAGGGCAACGATGTCTACCGCATGACCGCGGAAGGTAATGTTCATGTCATCTCGCCATCGCGGGACATCTTCGGCGAGCACGGGGTTTGGGACAACGATAAACAGGTCGGCGTCGTCACCGGCAAAAACCTTAAGATGGTTACGCCGACCGATATCATTACCGCCCGCGACTCGCTGGAATATTATGACGGCGCCAAGCTGGGCGTCGCCCGAGGGGACGCCATCGCGGTCCGTAACGATAACCGCATGAGAGCCGACACCATCGTCGCCCAATTCAAGCAAGCCGCCCCGGCCGACGGTAAGGGCGGCAAAACCCCGCCGCCGCCTGCGGGCAAGGCCCTGCCGCCGCCTGCGGGCAAGGCTGCGACCGGCGGCACCCTGCCCGGCGAGAGCGGCGGCGGCATGGACCTCGACCGGATGGACGGTATCGGCAATGTTCTGATCACGACGCCGACCGACGTTGCCACCTGTCAGCGCGTGATGTACTCGGCCCCGACCGAGATTGCGGTCCTGGTCGGCAACGTCAAAATCACCCGCGGCGAGGATCAGGTCAACGGTGACGCCGCCGAAATGAACATGAAGACCAAGGTCAACCGCGTGCTGAGTACCGGCAAGCGGGTCGAAGGCCTGCTGATTCCCCGTAGCGATAACCAAAGCGCGAAACCCGCCCCTACTCCCGGCGCCCCTACTCCCGGCGCCCCGATTCCCGGCACCGCTTCCGGCCGCAAATGATCCGCCTTTCAAGAGTACCAAGCCCGCAATGACCAAGCGCCGCCCCGATACCGCCCCGCCGCCGGCCCTCGCCAATGGCTTGTCCGCCCATAATTTGGGAAAAAGCTTCAAGCAGCGCCCGGTCGTGCGCAGTGTCAGCGTCACGGTTCAGCGCGGCGAGGCGGTCGGCTTGCTCGGTCCGAACGGCGCCGGCAAGACCACTTGCTTTTATATGATCACCGGCCTGATTGCAGCCGACTACGGTGCGATTTATCTCGACGGCCAGAACATCACCGCCCTGCCGATGTACCGGCGCGCCCGCCTGGGCATCGGCTATTTGCCACAGGAGGCCTCGATTTTCCGCGGCCTGTCGGTCGAGAACAATATCCGCGCCGTGCTGGAGGTGGTGGAAAGCGACCACGACGTGCGCGAGGCCATGCTCGACGAATTGCTGGCCGAATTTTCCATTACCCATATCCGGCGGGCTCCGGCCCTGGCCTTGTCCGGCGGCGAACGCCGACGAGTCGAAATTGCCCGCGCGCTTGCCACCCGGCCCCACTTCATCCTGCTCGACGAACCGCTGGCCGGGATCGACCCGATTGCCGTCAATGAAATCCGCGAGTTGATCAGCCATCTGCGCGACCGGGGCATCGGCGTATTAATCACCGACCACAATGTTCGGGAAACCTTGGATATTGTCGACCGCGCCTATATCATGCACGAGGGGATGGTCCTGATGGAAGGTACGCCCGCCGACATCGTGGCCCATGAGGATGTAAGACGCGTCTATCTGGGCGAGAGATTCAGCCTGTAGCGACTTCCCGAGGCACACCGCAGCCATGGCGCTTTCGCAACGACTCGACCTCCGACAATCCCAGTCCCTGGTGATGACACCCCAGTTGCAGCAAGCGATCAAGCTGCTGCAACTGTCCAATATGGAACTGTCCGACTTTATCGACCACGAAATCGAGCAAAACCCCCTGTTGGAACGGGCCGACGGTGCCGGCAGCGGTGAGGGCGAACCCCCGGAGCGGGGCGAAGCGGACCCGCCGCCGCCGCCCGAGTCGACTCGAACCCGCGATACCGTGGACCAGACCACTTCGGATACCCTGCCCGGTGCCGCGGACGGCCCGCTCGATACCGACTTCGAGAATGTCTGGACCGGCGGCAGCAGCGCCGATAACAGCCTGGGCGACGGGGAAACGCTTGGACAGTGGGCGGCCAACGGCGGGCGATCCGGCTTCGATGAAAGCGACCCCAATCTCGAACAAACGCTGACGGGCGATATTTCACTGCGCGACCACCTGTCGGGGCAGCTCAATGTCGATCTGGCCCACCCCGCCGACCGCCTGATCGGGACAGCGCTGATCGATCTTTTGGATGAAACCGGGTACCTCACCGTCGACCTCGGGGAAATCGCCGAGCAGTTCGGCTGCACGGTCGAGCGGGTCGAACAGGTGTTGGCCGTACTTCAGCACTTCGATCCGCCCGGTATCTTCGCCCGCTCACTTAAGGAATGCTTGGCGATCCAGTTGCGCGACCTGGACCGACTCGACCCGGCGATGCAGACTTTGCTCAACCATCTCGACCTGTTGGCCGCGCGCAACCTGCCGGCTCTGATCAAAGTGTGCGGAGTCGACGCCGAAGACATCGCCGACATGCTGGGGGAAATCCGCAAACTCAACCCAAAGCCGGCGCTGGCCTTCGATCATGCACCGGCCCAACCGGTCACCCCCGATATTCTGATGCGTGCCCAACCCGGCGGCGGCTGGTTTATCGAGCTGAACCCCGACACCCTGCCCCGGGTGCTGGTCAACCAGCGCTATTTCGCCCGAATCAGTGAGGGCATGCGCAGCAAGGCCGAGCGCGACTACCTGACCGAGCGCTTCAATACCGCCAACTGGCTGGTCAAATCGCTGCACCAACGGGCCACCACCATCCTTAAGGTCGCGACCGAGATCGTCCGCCAGCAGGATGCGTTTTTCCTTCATGGAGTCCAGCACCTTAAACCCTTGATTCTCCGAGATATCGCTGAAGCGATCTCGATGCACGAATCGACGGTGAGCCGGGTGACCACCAACAAGTTCATGGTCACGCCACGCGGAATCTTCGAGCTGAAATACTTTTTTACCGCCACGATTCAGGGCTCGGACGGGGGCGCCGGCCATTCCGCCGAGTCGGTTCGACAGCGAATCAAAACACTGGTCGAGGCGGAACCGGCCGATGCGGTGCTTTCCGATGACAAAATTGTCGAAATTCTGCGTAACGACGGGATTGACATTGCCAGGCGAACAGTAGCCAAATATCGTGAAGCCTTACGTATCCCTTCTTCCGTACAGAGGCGCCGTGAAAAGTCCATTCGTCTGTGAACTCCCGGAGTCGACAAATCAGCCGTTCCCCCCGCGGGTTCGGCCGGATCCCGGGTCATGGTCGGGCCGGATCAATGTCGCCGGATGCGACCACGGCGTTTCTTGACAAATCGCGGCGCGCACGACTACTTGTTAGGTCCGCACCGGGTGCGGCGCCGTATCTTCCACACTCGGCGGACCGAATTAAGTCCGGATAAAGTCAGACATGCATCTTTCCGTTAAAGGCAAGCAGCTCGACGTCGGTGATTCCTTGCGCAGCCATGTTGCCGAGAGCCTCGGCGCCGTGGTCGGCAAGTATTTCGGCAAGCCGATCGAAGCGAACGTCGTCTTCTCGCGCGAAGCGCACCTGTTCAAAGCCGACATCTCCGTTCATGTCGGCCGCGGCATCATGGTGCAAAGCTTCAGCGAAACCGACGATCCGTATCGGTCGTTCGACACCGCATGCGACAAGATCGCCAAGCGCCTGAGCCGCTATAAAAGCCGGCTTAAGGACCACCACAACAACGCCGAAGCCACCGCCGCTCAGACGGTCACGGCCGCGAAGTACATCCTCCAGGCCGAGCCGGAGGGGCACCAGGAACTTCTCGAGGTCAAGGGTGACGGAACAGCCGGCCATCAGCCGCTGGTCGTTGCCGAAATGACCACCTCCATCGAGTTGTTGACCGTCGGCGAGGCGGTCATGCGGATGGAGCTGGCCGAGCTGTCGGCCCTGATGTTCCGTAACCGCGCCCACGGCGGCCTTAACATGATCTATCGCCGCACCGACGGGAACGTCGGTTGGGTAGATCCAAAAGGCAGCGCCGGGCCCGGCGCCTGATGCCGCGCCCGACCGGTAACCATGTCGGCCCGCCATGATTGAACTCATCACGCCTGCCAGCATCATCGCAAACCTCCGAGCCGGAAGTAAAAAGCAGGCCCTGCAGGAGCTTGCCCGCAAGGCATCCGAACTCACCGGTCAACATGAACGGGCGGTTTTCGATGTCCTGCTGGAACGCGAGCGATTAGGCACAACCGGTGTCGGTCAGGGCATCGCCATTCCCCACGGGAAGCTGGCGAGCCTCGACCGCGTTTATGGCATCTTCGCGCGGCTTGAACGGCCGATCGATTTCGACGCCATCGACGAACAGCCGGTTGACCTCATGTTCCTGCTGCTCGCCCCCGAGCAGGCGGGCGCCGATCACTTGAAGGCGCTTGCCAGGGTCTCGCGGTTGCTGCGCGATAACAGCATCTGCGAGAAACTGCGTGGTTCGACCAGCGCCGACGCCATCTATGCCCTGCTCACTCACTCCGATGCCGGCCACGTCGCGTAACGCAGCGTGACTTGCTGTCTTTTCCCGGAATCCGGGCTTGAAATCCCGGAGCAGCCGTGTATAGTCCCGCGCTCCAAACTCCTTGCCGACGTCGTGGCGTCGGCTAGGCGCGGGCGGCTGATCGGGATTTCTTACGGGCCATTCACCCGGAAGAATTCCAAGAGCAGCGCCGGGCCATGTAACAGCCAAGGGGAGTCCGATGGCTTTTTATGAATGCGTGTTTATTGCACGCCAGGATATTTCGGCCGCACAAGCCGAAGCCTTGGCGGAAACTTTCGCCGGTATCGTAAAGAATACCGACGGACAGGTTGCCAAGACCGAACATTGGGGGCTCAAGACCCTCGCCTACAAGATCAAGAAAAACCGCAAGGGACACTTTATCCTGTTCCAACTCGACGCACCGCCCGCAGCGGTCGCCGAGATGGAGCGCAACATGTCGATCAACGAAGACGTGCTGCGCTTCATGACCGTTCGGATCGAGGCGCTTGAGCCCGGCCAATCGGTGATGATGCAGGCCCGCGGCGAGCGCGGAGAACGCGGGGATCGTGGCGACCGCGGTGATCGTGGTGATCGCGGCGATCGTGGCCGCCGTGGTGACGGCGATCGCGGTGATCGCGGTGATCGTCCGCGCCGTCCGCTGCGTAGTGAACCCGAAGGAGAACCGTCATGATGAATTCCGGCTCTTCAGGCCCGCGTATGGGCGGCGGCGGCGGTGGTGCTGGCGGCGGTGGTGGTGCCGGTGGCGGGGGCGGGGGCGGAACCCGCCGGCCGTTTTTCCGTCGGCGCAAAACCTGCCCGTTTTCGGGCGCCAATGCCCCGGCGATCGATTACAAAGACGTCAAGCTGCTGTCGCGGTTTATTTCCGAACGCGGCAAGATCGTTCCGAGTCGGATCACCGCGGTTTCCGCCAAAAAACAGCGCGAGCTGGCCAAGGCGATTAAGCGGGCACGCTTTCTTTCCCTGTTACCCTACATGGTAAAGTAGGCAACGACGGACCGAAAGGAAACCCAAGCCGTGCCCCCCGCCCTGCTTGCCGCCCTCGGCTGCGGATTTACCTCCGCTGTCTTGTACCTTGCGGTGTTGACCGGTTCATGGGGCGGGATGGTGCTGGTTTACCTGGCGCCGCTGCCTCTGTTCGTGGCGGGGTTGGGGTTCGGAACGGCCGCTATGGCTCTGGCGTCGGGAGTGGCGGTGATCGCGGTTACCGTGATCGCGGGCAGCTTGGTGCTGGGCGGGACTTTCGCTTTATTGTCGGTTGCACCGGTTCTGCTGTTGGTTCGTCAGGGATTGCTGTCGCGAAGCCGCCCTGACGAGACCCTCGAGTGGTACCCGCCCGGTCTGCTGCTGGTGGCCTTGACCGGTCTCGGCGGCGCGATCGTCCTGGTTGTCGTGCTTGTCGGCATGGCGTTCGGCGGCGAGGACGGGCTGAGGGGGTTGATTCAGGGGGTTTTGGTCGAGTCGCTGACCGCCCTGTTTCCCGGTAAGGAACTTGCCGCGATCGACCCGTCGGGGCTGGCCGCCGCAAACTTGGTTGCCACCGCGCTTCCGGGCATCGTGGTCGTGTCCTGGCTGGGCGGGATAATGGTCAACGGCCTGCTGGCTCAAGGAGTGGTGGCTCGATTCGAACGTCTGATTCGCCCGCCGCTCCGGATGGTGGATTTGGAGCTTCCCGGATGGGCGCCGCTGGTGCTGGCGGTCACTCTGGGCGGTGCTTTCGGACTCGGGGGGCAGGCCGGCTTCGCGCTGGTCAACCTTGCAATCGTGCTGGCGGTACCGTTCTTTTTCGCCGGGCTGGCGGTGGTGCATGCCTTCGCCGGAACGCGAAGGTCGAAGACCGCCATCCTGTCCGTGTTCTATCTGGTTTTGACGTTTTTGGCCTGGCCGGTGATCGCCGTGATCGGGCTGGGGATCATCGAGCAATGGGCCGGGCTGCGGCGGCAATTCCTCGCCGCACCGCCCGACCGGGGAGAGGCATGATGGACATCATTCTGTTGGAACGGGTCGAGAAGCTCGGCCAGATGGGCCAGGTCGTCAAAGTGCGTCCCGGCTACGCGCGCAACTTCCTGTTGCCGCAAAAAAAGGCCATGCGCGCGACCAAAGAGAACCTTGTTTATTTCGAAACAAGGAAAGCGGCACTCCAGGCGCTCAATCTGGAGCAGCGGAAAGAAGCCGAGTATGTATCGACCAAAATGGATGGCGTGATGGTGGTCATCACCCGCCAAGCCGGCGACACCGGTATCCTTTACGGTTCGGTCAGTGCTCGTGATATCTCCGATTCGCTGGAGGAAGCCGGCTACAAGGTCGAACGCCGGCAGGTGGCGATCGATCAGCCGATCAAAACCCTCGGACTATCCAAGGTGCGGGTCATTCTTCATCCGGAAGTCAGCGTCGGCGTAACCGTCAACGTTGCCCGCTCCAAGGAAGAAGCCGCGCTGCAAGCCCAACGTGGCGGCATGGTTACCGCCGCTGAACTGGCCGCAGAAGAGCGTGCCGCAGAAGAAGCCGCCGACGCCGCGGCCGCGGCCGCCGAAGAGGCGAATTCGTAATTCCGTTGACCGCCGGTTCCGGTTTCGACCGGGGCCGGCGTCCCGGCACGCTTGCACGCAGCCGAAAGCTCCGTTAACCTTAGCGCTCCGATCTGCCGGGAGCCGTTTCGGCGTGCCGTGATGGAATGCGATGCCCTCAGTTTTAATCTCCGCGCTTCTGATCACCTTGGCTCTGGTGCTTTCGGCGCCTGAAGTTCGCGCCCAGTCCCGCCCCGCGCCGGAAACTCCGGGCATCTCCGATCCTGTAGAATCGGCCGTCCCTCGACGCCCAACATCCGCCAGTGCCCTGCGCGTGCTGGTCGTGACTACCGGCATCATCGGTGGTTTTATCGCCGCGGATTTTTTTACGGGTGGAGCGCTGACCGCACCCCTACTCGGCCGGACCGGAGCCGTTGCGACTCGCGGTGGCAGTCGGTTCGCCCCCGCTACCGTCAACTTGCGCCCGATTATCCTGCCCCCGGTGCGTTGATATCGGTGCGTTGATATCGGTGCGTTGATATCAACGGCAATCAGATGCGCCGAATCGCTTTCCTCTCGCGAAGCTTCGTGTATAAGGTCTCTGGAAAGCGAATTTCCAGGAGACCGCAGATGCGCATTCTTTTTGTTGCCGCCCTTATCGCTCTATTACCGCTCGGGGCCTTCGCCCAAACCCAAACCACGCCCGCAGCCGCCGAGCCCGTGCCGGCCGCATCTTCCGGATCAGGCTCAACCCTGCTGTTGACCGCTGGCGTGATCGCCGCCGC
>SESF01010824.1_pt1 | contig 16222 bp, 10 predicted proteins | sample 3171521 | NCBI WGS metagenome assembly SESF01 (sample SAMN10866945, study PRJNA518727) | freshwater metagenome | biome: subpolar coniferous forest; feature: holomictic lake; material: water; isolation source: holomictic Lake 227, 6 m and 8 m depth | place: Canada: near Kenora, Ontario | collected...
AAAATGCTTGGTCCTATTATCTTGTCGAATATTGACCCTCGTAAGATAGTTTTATCGTTAACACCCATCTATCTGCTTATGACATTTCCTTCGATGGCTTCGAAAAGCGGTAAAGTTAACGGTAAAGAGCGAATCGCAATCGTTGACAGCCAACCTTCAAGCCGGATCGGCCTCTCCCATTTCATCAAGAAGATTGGTCGTTGGGAGATTGCCTGGTCGAGCGCCACAGCTAATGAGGCGATGGAGAAAATCTGCAATGATCAACCGGATCTCATGATCCTTGAGATACAACTGATCGGAAAAGATGGCCTGGAATTCATCAAAACCCTGATGCCACTGTATCCCACTTTGAAAATCATGGTTCACTCCGCGCACAGTGAGGACTTTTATGCAGAGCGGTGCCTCAAGGCCGGAGCAATGGGTTATTTGCACAAGATGGAACCGATGGGTCATTTCGAAAAGGCCGTTGAAAAGGTTCTCCGTGGTGAACTCTATATCAATCCACGAATTGCAAAGCAGGCACTCCAGGCGGCTGTGTGCCAATCGGAAAGTCTGAAAGGCGACGATCACAATCTCCATAACCTGACGGATCGTGAACTAGAAATCATGATCCTGATGGCCGAAGGGCAATCCTGTAATGATTCAGCTGAAAAACTCAAAATCAGCCCCCGCACGGTTCAAGTCCACCGCAACAATATCCGTCTCAAGATCGGCTTGGAAAGTTCACTGCAACTTCATGCGTATGCGGTTCACTTCTACGGGAGGGACACCTCAATCGCTTAGGAAGACGCACTCCCGAGAAAACGTTCCGCCTTCATGAAAGCAACTTTCGCGGACAAAGGTATCACTCAAGAATCAGGAGTTAAAAGAGTCCCACAAGAGTTTTGTGGAGACATTCCCTTATAACCTCACCTCCGAACCTCCTGCGAGGTTCAGAAAATCAGGCATAAGAATTTTGCTTATGCGATAATAAGCAGCTCTCCATCTACCCTTTCGGGGAACTTTGGATCAGGGTTGTAGGTGATGAAGGCCACCTCCCAGAATGAATCCCTAAGAGCAGAGAGTAATCGTCGTTGTGAACGCTCTCTTCATGACAAAAAAACTCCGATCGCAACGGAATTGCGAGATAATCAGGGAGGGCAGTATGAAGATCTGGTCGGTTTTGAAATCAAAGTCATCTGCATCTACCCAACGGTGGAAACTGGAAAACTGGCCAAACTCTAGCTGGAGGAAGCGTTCCGTAAGATGTCCCCGCTTACAAGTGCAAGAATCGAGTTTTACAACTACTCCGTGATGGGTAAGGGCGGCATTAGCTGGCGTCATCATATCAACCGGATCAGGCCACACATTATCCTGATGATCTCCGATGGAAGGAGCCAACTGATCCAAGGATTAAGACATTCCATCAAGGAACTCATCTCTGAGTCCAGCATTGGGAAGAAGCCCTTGGTTATCTTTCGGAGTCTTGAAACCCCAACCATCGTTAAATACCGCTGTCCTGCTCGATTATGTGTCCGCTCTGACCGATAGAAATCATTGTGAGTTGAACGCAATGAATGGGGATGGTTCCCCCGTAAACTGCTTTCGTCATCCAAGGTTTTTACTAAAAGGACGCACGCGTCACGAGTAATGTCTCAATCAGGCAGCAATAAGCGTAAGCAAGGAAACCTCTGGAGGACAACGAAAGCGGACCGGAGCGTAGGCAACGCCGACACCTGCCGAGACGAAGACATTTCCGTTTAATGTAGGAATTAATCCCACAGGATACATTTCACACCCTTTGGGGATGATCGGTCTGCCTATCAAAGGGAGATTAATTTGCCCTCCGTGCGTATGGCCGCAACAAACCAGCTTGATCCGAGGATCCCTGATACGATCAACTAACGCTGGACTATGGGTCAATGCAAGGGTCACGCAATCTGGTGTGGCACCGGCTAATGCGGCTGAGATATCGGGTTGGCCAATCGTCGCATCATCAAAACCCGCCAAGTAGAGGCGAGAGCCATCACGGTCCAACCAGGCTCCCTTGTTTGTGATTTCAATGATCCCCTGACGCGCAAGCTCCGTAGATGTCAGGAACCGGTTGGCCTTGATATCACGGTTTCCCTGCACGGCATAGACGCCCAAGGGAGCTCTTAATTCACCTAAGGCATCCATCACAGGTGCGATCAATTGTGGATCATGATCGACAAAGTCCCCACCAAGTAGAATCAACTCCGGTTGCAGTGAGAGAGCCATCATAACTGACATCTGGACATACTCTTGGGAGATGAACCCTCCCCGGTGAAAATCAGTCAGAAAAGCTATTTTCATCCCTTCAAAGCCCTTGGGCAATCCCCGGATAGGAACATTCAGATTATGGACTTCAAGATCCCCAGACTCCCAATAAGAATAGCCAGCAGAAGCCCCCAAAGTCATCCACGCAGTTACGCCGAACGCCCCTTTTACAAAGCTCCTACGTGTCATACCGTTGCCCATGTTTTAGTTTACCATGATTTCTTGGCAAAGAATACCTTAAGCAGCCCTCACTCCTTCGCACGAAAAGGAGGTGTCAGGGGAAGCATGTTGCCCTAACCTCTGGGAGAGATTTCCTACTGAATGCTGTGAACTCCCCTGGAAAATCATCCAACCCCGATCCTTACCGGCGCGAGTTGCTTTGGAACCAACTCTGGCAAGCGCTGAACTTTGCCTCCAAGGCAGCTTTTTTACTCCTTCTCACCCCCATGATGATTTCTCAATGGGGAAGCATAGGATACGGACTTTTTGCGTTGGCAAGCTCCCTACTCGTCTCGATGGCTCTCCTCGATGGTGGAATCAGATCTCTCACGCGGATTCAGATGGCGGATGCCGCAAAGCGAGGTGACAGCGTGGCATTAAAGCGTATCTACACTCAGGGACTCCTCACCTTTGCAGCAGTCTCCCTTGCAGCTGTCGTTTTGAGTGCGCTTCTCTCCCTGAGCGGTTGTTTGACGGCATGGTTTCACCTTCCAAAAGGTGGAGCATCCATTCTGGTACTGACGGTTTTCTGCACAGCAATCCTCATGACCTCTATTCTTGCCCTCGAGCCACTCGCAGCAAAAGGGAATCTCTCCACGCTCAAAGCCGCTAATACCTGTGGAGCTCTAATTGCCATTCCTCTGTGTGCCCTTCTCGTATTTTTAGGAGCGGGAGTCGGTCCAGTCATCGGGGTGTATTCCGCCTCTATGACCATTCCTAATCTTGTCGTCGCCTACCGAAACGGACTCTTTGCGCTACTTCCTTGGCATGAACTGGAACGATTCCATGCAGGCACGGCTCTCAACACTTTACGAGCCGGCTTTTGGTATTATCTCACAACGGTTTCGCTGATAGGAAAGAGTCATGCTCTCACCTTTCTAGTCTCCGCAATTGCCGGCCCTGCCGAGGCCGGCATCTTCTATATCCTTCTCCGGTTCTCGGAGATCATCAGCAATGTCGCCTCCACCTCGAGCGAAACCTCGCTCGCCTCACTGAAGGCAGCCTCAAATACGGAGGAGCGCCGTGCATTTTTCATGCAAAGCTGGCAGCATGTCGCCCTGTTTTCCATACAGGGAGCCTTGGTCTTCCTCTTCCTGACAAAACAACTTCTTGCCATCTGGCTACACGGAGAGATCACTGCTCCCTCATGGATCGGACTCGGCTTGGCCGTTTTCGGGCTCTCGGGCGCCTTCAGCAAGGTCGCAATCAATTCCTCGATGGGGCTTGATCTCATCCGCTATGGTGCGACTGCAGGACTGGGAGAGGCCCTCCTTGGCATTCTTGGCGCCTATTCTGGATATCATGTGGGAGGACTCACTGGGCTTCTTCTGGGAGGAAGCTTAGGAGTTATCTGCCTTATTCCGATCATGAAGATGATCTCAAGGGACTGTGCTACGATTTTAAAAGGATCGCTCACGCACCTCTGGATCCTTCCTCTAAAACAGCTTCTACCGGGATTCGTTATCTCGACTCTGATCCTCTGGACTTCCTCTCAGTATGGATCTCTTGGATGTCTCATCGGCCTATCACTTACCATAGGGATAACCCTCTGGGATCTGAGAAGACTCCACTCCTGTAAGACTCAGTCCAAGATTTAGGTATTTTTTATACAGGACGCACACTCCTCGACTTACAAAAATCAATCACTTACGACGGAGGAGGGAGCATTTGTCATGATAATTCCATCGACGCGCCACCGCAGCCTCCGAATCAATGCGATCATACGGATGAGTTGGCTCATCATTGTTATCCCGTAATCTACGGTAAGGATGACCGGGTAGAACTTTGGTAGCGAGAGAGGCAGGACCTGGTCGCGGGCCGTAGCCGTATAAATAAAGATAAAGTCAAATTGATCAATGAATCCATCCCACTCCAAATAAAGGGGCCGAGGAAAAAGATTGTTCATTAATTCCATCGCCTGGACTCCTGAGGAGAGTAGCGAGATTCGACCTGTTGTATCTTTGTTAAAAAAATCCGACAGAGGTAAAGAAGAGAGAACCCATTCCTTGAGGCCATGCCTAACTTCAATCCCAAGATGTTGTGCAATCTCCGAATGAACAAAATCACAATCTGCAATAAGGATACGCTTTCCTGAATCGGAGAGCACCCTGGCAAGGTCTGCGAGTAAAACTGCGGAGTTTTGATTTGCAACGGGAACCCACCCGAAAACGCCCCCTTTAGACATGATTTGATGGGTCAGGAAATAGGACCTCAGGGATAAAAGTTTCGTTAGATATAAATGAGATTTTGATCCGTCCTGTTTGATTAATGGTGTTGTCTTGTGCAACACATCGACACTAAAACTAGATCTTTTGGGAAGCATTTCTAAACAAGCAACCTTAAGTTCAATTTCAACCTGAGGTATGGAGACAATCTTTTTATCCCAATAGAATTTCACCGTGGAAATCAAAAAGCCCAAAGCGCCGCCTAAACCAATACCAAGAATAATATATAGAGTTAAATTCGGCCAGTAAGGACGTGGTGGTGGCACGGCAGCATTCAAAACAACGATGATGTTTGCGCTCGCCTGATATTTGTCACTACTCATGGCTTGCATTTGTTCAGGTTTCCCAAAGGTACTCACAAGCTGGGAACATCTCTGGTTCAGATCCTGAAGCTTTGCAGTGTTTTTTTGAACGATTTGCTGCAACCCCTTCTGTTGGCTTGATTTAATGCCGTATTCGGCACGAAGTGATTCAACAAGCTTCTCAGAATAGACTTCCAGTTGATGACGCAGTGATTTTAATTCATTACTTTTTCCCTCCAATCTGGCTCCACGCGTGCTGGTTGAGTCGAGCGCCTTGTATTCCGAATCAATCAGGAACAACTGTGTCTTGAGATTATTCAGCGTACTATCCTGGGCAAAGGTTGGGTAGTTCGGAAGGGGAAGCCCCTTCTTAATATAGTCTTCCAACTGATCACTCTCTTGCTGAAGTTTCAACTGTTGAGTCGTGATATCGGAGAGTTGTGTGATCGTAATGTCAGACTGGCTTTTCGTGAAACTAATCTGTGTCTCTAAGTCCTTAATCATCCCACCGATACCATTATAGACCTTTAAGTGATCGAGGATTGAATTCACGACTTCTGCAGCAAATTGAGGGCTTTGGCTATCTGCCGTAATATTTGCAAGACGGCTGCCCCTAAGGATCGAAATCTGCACATTGGCCTTGGGTTCGCTGTTCAAAAAAGAGAGGGGACGATCAAGTCCTGCAAAAGCAATGCGCCCCGGAGGTAAGTTTAGATCCTTTTCTGTCGCAACTCGCATGGAACGGTTTGATATACCCATAATCAGGGCTTGCACCATCTGACGTTCACTCTCGGAATCAATTTGTTTCTCCTCCCTGAACGGCAACTGATCCACCATGATTGTCCCTATTGCCCTGAATGTGCGTGGAGTAGTGGCAAAGGCGATTAGCGCACAAATGCACCCTAGGCCGATACATGCTATAATAGTGGGAAAACTGGGTAAATATGTCCTTATTAGCTCGTCAGAATTATATTTATATTTTCCCACCCAACTTCCCTCACGCCTAGAGCTCTTATCTTCATATAAGGGAGCTTTCATGGAAGATTCGGAAAATTGTTTTCTATCGTCACCAGCCCCCCCACCTCCAGCACTGGCATTTGTTTCGTTGTTCATGACCATTAATCAGGATTTCAGGACGGGCCCTTAGAGAAAGTTTCTGGGGACAGTAATCACATCGCCCGGTTGAAGGAGAATATTCTCATCCATGCAATTCCCTCTCATCATTTCACGGAGATCGAACTGGTACACCTCGACTTTTCCCGCGTTCTCTCTCATGAGACGGACCCGCCTCTTATTGGCAAGTGGAGTGAATCCGTTAGCGGCAGCGATCGCATCCATGACTCTCATCGGACCATCGGAAAGATCGGTGTGAATCTGGTGAAAAACCTCTCCCAAGACGGTGATACGATTCGGTTGAAACTCGACGATCTGGATCTCTTTGGCGCCTGGATAAGATCGCAGAAGAAGTGAATGAAAATCCTCAACGGACATCCCTCGGACATTTTTGGAGCCGCCACCGAGATCTACACCCCCATCCTGCTGGACGATCAAATCATGAATCTTTCCGTCACGGCCAGTGATGCGGGCAGAATCGAGAGGCGCCATCACATAGGGTTGGTTGGAAGTAGAGATCGGCTGGGAAGAACCTGTTGTGAGGTTGCTGCATCCGGTCGAGATGAAAGACAATAAAGCAAAGAGAAGGCCTCTAACGTATATGGCAAAATCAGGCCATTGAGAATTACGATTTGCGGATGTGAGCCCTACAAGAAATTTCATTGGTAATTGAATTGTATGTCAACTGTTACTCGGTGAAAAGGCTAAAACTTACAGTTAAATCCCATGGAGAAGCGTAGATTCTGCACTGGTTCGCCAGCGCCCTGAACATACGCATAACTCATGTAACCCGCCTTCACGAAGATTCTCGAGTCATTGGGATAGTAGGAGCTGGGAAGAGCATAGGCCACCTCCAGTTCTGGCCTGAGTTGGATCGCGGATGCACCCGAGGTCTCGAATTGCTGGTAGGAGCCTCCGAAGTAGGGCGTCACGTACCACCCGCCCCCAAGGTAGGACTCTGCTTTGAGCTGAAGAAGCGTGGAGACATAGTTATTATTGGCTCCCTGTTCTGTGAAGACGTAGTCCCGGTCATAGATAAACGCAAACCTCAGCCTCGGGCTCATGTCGAAACTCGTGTAGCCATTGAACCGCAGCCCAGACATATTCTGGCGCCCCGGGACATAACCCTGCATCTCCACGGCATCATACCCGATTCTCAACTCACTATAGATTCTGGGATCTGGGCGACCGTAAAATCCGAGTCCATACATGATCTCCGAACCACTGGATCCATCATCCGGCTCCGTGTAGCGGTACTCCCCCCAAGCTGTCACCTTCATCTGATCAGTAACTTTCCAAGTCAGCTCCTGACGGGTTTTTCCCATGATATAATTGATATAGCCAGGATCAGGATGAATGAGTTGATAGAAGTCAAACGTCTGGTTCATGCCCAACTGCCCCGTGAACTGATACTGACCGGTGACGCCAGCCCCCGTGCGCAACCGACGCGTCCTGTTCACCAACTCAGCTATCAAAAGATTACTTCCCGTGATGTCACTATATCCAAAGTAAGGCCTCCAGATCGCCGAAGTGCGGCCGATGCGAGCCGAGAGATTAACCTGCTGATTGAAAGCCGAGAGACCGGAATTCTTGAAAAACTCATCCGCCCAAGCCTCATAGCGGGCATTCAAGGCGGCAATCGTATCGAGGAACTCATTGTAGACTGAATCGGGTGTTCCCACCTGCAATTCACCTCCAACACGTGGGGTGATGTAGAAATCCGAAATCTGATTACTCGATGTCAGATTCACATTCGATTCCCACGATTGGGCCAAGCCGAACCAAGGATAAAATTCGATCAACCCCTTCCTGTAGACGCGAGGGTGAAGCCCGATCGGGGCAATATCCGTAGTGACCGGGCGGAATGGCGCCGTGTCATTCCACGAGAGGCCACGAAAGGAAGCCCTGCCCTGCATGTCATGGAATTTTGAGAGTTGAAAAATGGGAAGCGTTGTTTCTTCGGGCTCACTCGCTGGGATGATCGGAATGGCACGCTCAGAGAGACCGGGCACCGCGGAACTGCTCAGATGCTCCTCCGGAGAGTTCCATTCAAAACTTCTGTCGGTCTTCTGTTCCACTCCTCCCTCCCAAACCGACAAATCAGAAGAAGCCTCCACCACACTCAAGAACAAGCCGATCAACAGGCACAATAGAAAGCTGCACCGGAATTTCATACTCCGAGAAATCCCCGCCACCCTCTTAGTAAGCATTTTTAGGAGGTCTTAGCGTCATGAGAATAATTTTCAAATCAAACGTCAGACTCCAGTTTTCGATGTAGTATTGGTCGTATTTAATCCTCTCCTCGAGCGATGTGTTTCCACGAAAACCATTGACCGCCGCCCATCCAGTGAGACCAGGTTTGCAGAGATGGCGGAGATTGTAGCAATGGAGAGTCTCACGCAGTTCCTCAATGAGTTCATAAATCTCAGGCCGAGGTCCCACAAGACTCATCTCACCCTTCAGGACATTCCAGAACTGCGGCACCTCATCCAGGTTCCACTTCCGAATAAACTCACCGATCTTAAGGCGCCGGGGATCATTCTCCACTGCACGGGTCACTCCTGTCCCATCGTTTGCATCGAGACGCATCGAGCGCAACTTGATAATCTGGAAATTCTTCCCCCGATAACCACTGCGGGTCTGGGTATAAAAAATCGGCCCAGGAGACTCCCTCTTGATGAGATAACCGAGCACGATGATCAAGGGTGCGGACAAGATGATGCCGAGGATGGCCCCGAAAATATCGACCGATCGCTTCAGAATGCGGTTGGAAAAACTCTCGAGCGCCAGTTCAGGAATCACCATCGTCGGGACACCATTCAGCTTTCTCATGACTAATCGCCGAGACCAGACATCGAAAGTCCAAGGAATCAGCACGATCCCAACCATCAAGTCCGAGCAGATCTCGCTAATCATCAAGAGCTGCATTTCACCGATGTCACTAAGGTCCAAAACCAGCATGGTGATCTTGTTTGATTGCAAAAGTCTCCGAAGATCTGTTAGGGCGCCGAGTTCCTTGAAACCTAACGAAGGTGGAGGCGTGAGAGCTGAGTGCTCTGGATTGCTGAAAAATCCCGTAACACTCGCTTGAGAGAGTGCATTATGAATCAATCCCTCGAGCACGGGCTCCATCCGATCACTCCAACTCACAAAAGCGAGGCACTCGATGCGGGTGCTCTTAAGATATTGAGTTTCGAACAAAAAAACAGAGATGCGTAAGGTAGCGACTAGGAGAAAAATGAAACACGTGTTGACCAAGAGATCAGGGAGATATCCGAAGGAGATGGAAAGCACCTCGGTTGGAAACAAGAACGATCGAAGGACGATAAAAACAACTGTCCCGGTGAAAATCGAAAGCGCCAAAAGACGCAGCATGAGACGTATCTCAATAAAGGACTGCCAACGGTAGAGCCCGAAAACCCCAAACAGGTAGAGATTAAAAAACCCAATGAACAGGCAGTTGATCCAAGTCAATCTGTCCACAAGTGGCAAGGGAACTGCATCCCAAAAGTAAGCCGTCCAATAGGCCAGAGGAAAAGAAAGGATGATTGCGATCAAGTCGCCTGCACGAAGAAAAAAACGCCAGGTTGAAGTTTGATGATTAGCACTATACATCCTTGATTTAAGTTTTATCGTTCGTTGTACTTTATAAGGCCATTAAAAAATCATTATTTCAATAACTTTGCTATATCCTTCCTACAAGATATGAGGATCGTTCCCTGAATGAGTAATCACCTTGAGCATGATGATTTCGCTGAAAAACCTCGGCGACCGATCTTCCGGCCGATTCTGTCGATTCTGATCTCTGGACTCGCTGCCCTCTGCCTGATTCCTCTCGGATTCATCACCGGGCTCTCAAATCCTAGATTGTTGGAATGGATCACCATGGGATTCCCACCAACATGGCCGGGAACATTGGCAGGCGTAGCGATCGCATGCCTGGTGATGATCCCTATGATCTGGATTGCGCGGAGCGGTTCCTTGGATCTGATTGCGTTTTTCCTCATGTGGGAAGCGTTAATCATGTGCGGTTTTTTCTTTCTCGGAATCACGGCCTGGAATCTGGAGGGAGGACTGGGTCAGGGAATTCTTAGCACCGCACCGCTCGTCGTCCTGATCAACTGCACCGGTTTTGCAATTCTTCTTACCGTGTTAGGATGCACTTACAGCTTCCTAAAATCTTTTGGTTTTAGGAGCAAAAGCATTGCTCCGATCGTCGCAGGAAATGATGGGCGCCTCAAATGGTTCCTCCGCGGCATCGGATTCGTAACGATCCTCCTGCTTGCGCTTCCAATGGCGAGAACAGGAATCGTTCCGTTACTTGCCTATGCATCTGAAGGAGCCGGTGGAACTGCATTCGGCAGTGTCGATCCGCGCCTCATGCTCATCGAATCACCAGCACTGCGAGCCATCTATAATCTGGGCTACGGACTCATGCCTTTTGTAACAGCAGGACTGATCCTTTATTGCATACGAAAACCAATCCAGTTTTTGAAAATCGATGGGATCATCATAGCCATTCTTTTGATTGCTCAACTGCTGAGTGGCAATCGCTTTCCACTGGCTCTGGCAGCGATCGCAACGATCAGCCTCCTCAGCATGGAAAGGAGGATTCCGAGATGGATTCTCATCACCGCGATTGTTATGTATATGTTCCTGTTCACAGTCCTCGGGGGATTCACAGGATTGTTACGATGGGATAAAGAGCAGCTCTTCACCGGCAATCCCGTGTCCAACAGCATCGAGGCCGCCTTCACTGGAAACAACCTCATCGACATGCGCGACGCCTCGTGGGTCATGAGCCAATGGGATTTTGAGCCGCTCAATGGGATGACCTACCTGGGTGGACTGACCTCCTTTATCCCAAGTGGCATCTTTCCTCAGAAGAGAGAGTGGCATCTGGGCCTGACTGCCGTGAGATTGGTTGGATGGGACGACAGCACACACCCGGGACTGCGGATCTCTTTCTTCGGTGAGTCGTTTCTAAATTTCGGGCTGGCTGGAGTGATTACTCTGGGGACTGTTCTTGGAATTCTCTTCGGATCCCTTCTTTGGGTCTTTCATCAAGCCTCGGCAGCGCGTCCATCCAGCCTGAACAGGAACCTTAGGATCCTTATTCTCATGGAGATGACACTCCATCTCTCCAATACCAGCAATGCTTTCTCCTTCTGGGCCCTGGGAGCAATCCTGCTGATCCAATGGATACTGGTTGACTGCTTCGCTCCCCCTGACCCTGTAGATCACGAGTAACCCGATGCATCCTATCGCGCTTAACGGTCGCTTCAGCGGCACACGACAACCAACAGGTACCCAGGTTGCCTCGTTCCAACTCTTCGATGCGATTCTTCGTCTTGGAGGAAGCGGGTCCAACAAACAACATTTTGTGGTCTTTGCGGACATGCGCTTCCCCGGCGTTGAACGATGGGTCTCACTTCCGTGCGTTACCTTCGTGCAGACCCCCTTCCAAGATTGGTCCCAGGCACGAGGGCATCTCTGGGAGCAGTGCCTAGCCACCCCTCTTGCAATAGATCATGGATGCCTTCTGATGCATCATCCGATGAATACCTCCCCCGCGTGGCAGGTTGGAATCAGTCACATCGTCACCCTTCATGACCTGAACTTCCTCCTTCATCCTGAGTGGTACTCCCGATCTTTTAGGATGGTCTATGACGTGTGCGCAATGGCCGGACTACGTCACAGTCGCTGTGTTGTCACGATTTCCGAGTATGTCCGGGAGCAAACCCTGTCAGCCTTGAAATTATCACCGGAACGTCTGCGGATGATTTATGATGGGGTGAAACCACTCCATTCCTTACACCCATCTCCCGGAAACTATCTCTTTGCCGCAGGCTCACTCCAACCTCACAAGAACTTAGCCCGCTTGATCGAGGCGTTCCTTGAGATCAGTCCTCTTTATCCCGGCCTCGAGTTGCTCGTGGCGGGGAGAACACAGGCCCCGTTTACTACCAGCCCCGAGCTTTCACGATTCCTTCGAAGTCCGGGCGTCCGTTTAACCGGTTACTTAAGTGATCAAGAACTCTCAGACACCTACGCTGGAGCACGGGCCTTCTGCTTTCCATCACTCGAGGAGGGCTTTGGGCTACCTGTTCTTGAGGCGATGAGTCTAGGATGCCCCGTCCTCACCTCGAACACATCGTGCCTTCCAGAAATCGCTGGACCCGCCTTACAAGTTGATCCTTATTCCACGGAAGCGATTGCGATGGGTTTGCGTCAACTTCTCGACCTCTCGCCCGAGGATCGTGAGAAGCTTGTGAAATCAGGGAAAACATGGTGCCAACGATTTACTTGGGAGGACTCGGCAAACAAGTATCTAGAGCTCTACCATGAACTCAACCGATAGATCATCCCCTCTCCCCGGCATCATTGCACCTCTGCGCAATCCCACGACAGATCACCTGCCAAGGCCTTCCTGTATTGCGCAAGCACCGGAGCATAGCAGGCCTCATGTGAAAAGCGCTTCTCAACAATCGACCGATGATTAGTCAGGACACCTGCCGGATGATTCCTGATCAAGGCGATCATGGCACTCAACCCCTTTGTCAGGGCCTCCAGATTATCAAGATCAGCTATCCAGCAGTGAGAAAATCCCAGACTCTCCAATGCTCCCATCCCGGGAGACAGAGTCGTCACCATAGGGAGTCCACAAGATGCCGCCTCAAGCAATACGAATGGGATGCCCGCCTCATAGCGTGAGGTTAGCAGGAACCCATCGAGGGCATGATAAAAGGGGAGCGCCTCCTCGAGATAGCTAAGGCGCAAGATCTTGGAGGAAACTCCCGCAAGGTGTGCCTCTTGATCGAGTTCCCTTCTTAACTTCCCTTCGCCGAGATCCGTAAAATAAAGATCGGGGTTAGTTCGGAAAAGCGGCTCCAGCGCCTTAAGTGCGATCATGGGATCCTTCTGAAAGACAAGTCGACCTGATGAGCCGATGATGATCCCCTCTTCAGGTAATCCCAATACTTGTCGCGCCGCTTTTTTCTGATCTAGGCTTGCTGGAAGGAAATGCTCTTCGCGCACAGGATTAGGTATGATCGGGGCTGGAACTCTTACACCAAGCACTTCCCTCGCAAATCCTGCCTCATCCTCCGAAATATTAATGGTAATCCCGAGGGGCGCCAACATCCTCTCCAAGAGGTTAAAGAAACCCGCCACAAGACCACTCCGTCCCATGCCATAGTAGGCATTAGGCGTGTAGAAGACCGGTCTTTTGGAGAATGTCATTGTAAGGATTCTTACCAGTACACCCGCCTTCGAACTATGGGCATGGATCACATCTGGTTTTATTTTAGCGATAAACCTGGAAAGTTTCCACAGGGCTGGCAGGTCCGAGAGTGCCGGGCGATTGATGGTCTTGAGGTTTAACACTTCACCTCCATGTTTCAGAACCTCCTTCACAAGAACTGGCAATCCGGGACTAGGACGACAGTCAGAATAAGCCAGCGAGACGGAGACCCCCTTCCGGATCAGGTAATGAACCAATCCTTCCACCTGGCGGAAGACACCTGCAAATCCTGGTTCGACAACGATTAGAACCTTCATGGAATGGTAAAATATCTTTGAGCCAGAAAATGCCCGAACCGGTTGAACGGCAACTCGATGAATCGTCTGAAAAGTTCTGCGATCGGTATGGTCACCACGATCGACACGACAAAGAGAATCAACGCAGGAATAATCGTGGGTTGAATCATGAGCACTTTAGGCATCAGATGCCCCAACGCCGCATACGAGAGAAGAAGCAGGGGCAGATTAATCAGGTAGAAACTGAAGGAAATCATCCCGAGAAAATGGAGCGGTCGACTATTCAGTAGGGCAAGAAGGCTTGGCCAATTGCAGGGAATCAGGATCATGAGGATCCCCCCAAGGATGACCGACTGGGTGATGTAGTTGAACTGATGCCGAATGGAAAAGAGCCAGAGTAGGATGCCGAACAAGAGCAAGAGCTTCGTCTTCCCGGAAGCGGGAACATGGAAGAATGGCTCCACAAGGTGAATCAGATAACCGACATAGAATCCAAAGAGCGGAGCGATCCAGTAACGGGTACTCCCATCCGAACGGAAGGCAAAGCAGACTAGTAAGGCCCCCACAGCAAGGAGTGGGAGCGGTCGTCGCCTAGGGAGAAGCAGGAGCCAAGGCAGTAAGAACGATCCCATCAATTCGATGATGATCGTCCAGAGCGGAGGATCAAGACGCCTATCCAGTAGCAGGGCATTCATTAGGTAGGCCGAGAGACCAGAGACTGAGCGGGCCTTTGAGACCTGCTCATGGAACCAGGGAGTCACATCACCGAGATCCGGAATCTCCGGGTACAACAAGGCCACCAAGGCGGCAAGGCCAACCGCCACCAGCACGGCAGGATAGATTCGGAAGAACCGCTTCACATAGTAGGCCGGAATGCCAGTTACCCCGGAGCGCCCTCCCCGATCAATCGATCGACAGAGCACAAAGCTGCTGAGCAGAAAGAAAAAGACGACGGCCGACTCCCCGGCCATCCGGTAGATAAACTCATTACCCGGGATGCCACGGAAGCTGTAGAGCGCGTGGTGAAAGCAGACACCCAGTGCAGCGATCCCACGTAGCGCATCCAGATGCCCGATCCTTCCCGCGGATTTGGCCGAATTGGAGGTTGTTAATAAGGAATCACCAGTCATTTCGAGAGATACTATTTCTCCTCCCTACGATCACGCCAAGGCAATCTGATCAATTCCGCTCATTCGCAACGGCATGAAATCTGATCATGCTTATAAAGATAAGTGATCCGCTTAGCTCTAACTTTTCCCATTCGTAAGTTAACCGAGATATATTAAAACCATGAAGAAGAAACAAATGGTTTCCCCCACCGTATCAATCCCAGCCCCCCTTCATCCCAGGGAAGAGGAGCGCATCGCACGACTGCTTGGATACGACATCCTGGACACCGGGGAGGACCCCCTTCTGGATCACCTCACCAAGATGGCGGCGCAGGTGACGGGCACTCCGATCTCCCTTGTCTCGCTCGTGGATCGTAACAGGCAATGGATCAAGTCCCTTTACGGACTCGCTTTGAAGGAATCGGCCCGTGAAGATTCCTTTTGCGGTCACACGATTCTTGAGCCTCAGGGTGGCGCCCTCATTGTGAACGACGCGTTGGGGGACGGGCGATTTGTCGGGAATCGATTTGTAACCGGCGAGCCTCACATTCGATTCTACGCCGGCATTCCCTTGGAGTCGGGAGACGGTCTCCCGATCGGCAGTCTCTGTGTCATCGACACAAAGCCAAACAGTCTCACCGAGGAGCAGATCAAGGCTCTCCACTCCCTGGCCACCATTGTGATGGACTACATCTCAGTCCATCGATCCAACAGGGAGTTAACCAAGCTGCTGCTCAGGGAAAAGGAGGTCTACAATCGGCTCCTGACGATGTCCGCTGAAATGGCTGCGAAGCCTCATTCCTTCGAGTCCACGCTCCAGAGCATCATGAATCATCTCGATCCGAATCTCGGATGGCTCTCCTGCAGAATAACGAATTTTCTGAAAAATGATGCATGCCTGCTCCGCATGAATCCCCTCTACCCCAAGGATCCCGAAATTGATCGTCTTTGGCACAAAGTTGACACTAACTCTTTAAAAAAGCCCCTGGAGGCGAGCAAGATTGAGTTCATCTCAGCAGGAACCATGCGGCCTGAGTATGCCCATCTGATCATCCCTATCAGCGTAAAGGGGAGGCAGGTTGCCGTGATTGAGATGATTTATCCCGATCACCGCAGGGCAGATAGCAGAATCAAAGAGGTTTTTGAACTCATGGCAGTCAATCTTGCAGCGCTTGCCGAGCGAGAGATTCTTAACACCGACCTGCGTTTCCAAGCCGGGCACGACGCCCTGACCGGGGCCGTCAACAGGACATTCTTTATCGACGAATTGGGCAGGGCGATCTCGGAGGTCGATGAACTAAGGCCTAATTCAGCACTACTCTATCTCGATCTCGACGGATTCAAAGAGGTGAATGACAATTTCAGTCACCAGACCGGGGACCGGTTGCTGATCGAGGTCACCGAAAGACTCCGGTCTCTCTGTCGTCAGAACGATCTT
>SESF01006951.1_pt1 | contig 16219 bp, 10 predicted proteins | sample 3171521 | NCBI WGS metagenome assembly SESF01 (sample SAMN10866945, study PRJNA518727) | freshwater metagenome | biome: subpolar coniferous forest; feature: holomictic lake; material: water; isolation source: holomictic Lake 227, 6 m and 8 m depth | place: Canada: near Kenora, Ontario | collected...
TACGAACCACTATGTTGGTAGGACATCCTGGCGAAACTGAGGAAGATTTTGAACAACTCAAAAGCTTTGTTTCCAAACACCGTTTCGACCGTTTGGGTGCGTTTACTTATTCGCACGAAGAAGGAACTTACGGCTACCAAAAATATCAGGATGATGTTCCTGAGGAGATCAAACAATCCCGTCAGGAAGAATTAATGGGAATTCAGCAAATAATCTCTTCGCAGCTAAATGCTGAAAAAATTGGTCAAACTTTGCAGGTATTAATCGACCGCGAAGACGAAGAATTCTATGTTGGTCGTACCGAATTTGATTCTCCGGAAGTTGATGGTGAAGTGCTGATTAACAAAGAAGTTTCGCTTAAAAAAGGACAATTCTATCAGGTTGAAATTACCGGTTCTGAAGAGTTTGATTTGTACGGAAAAGTGGCGAATGAACTAATTGGGTTTAGACCGATTAGTACTTGAAATCAGAGGTTTCCCGTTTAGTGTGTTTCACCCAATTAAATCGGTACAAAGGAAAATCGCCTACTAACATTGAATTTTAGATTCTATAATATAAGTTAGGATAGCTTCAAAAGAACTGTTCGGTAGTTGAAGTTCTGTTTGATTTGTTATTGATGTATTTATCCCAATCATCGAATATCAGTGGTTTGCTTCTTTTAAAGCTGTACACCTTTGGTCTTGTGACGATGATTTTATCTGAATAGTCAAAAAAGACTATATTTCTTATTGGTACCGGATGCTTGGCAAGAACATAATAATCACTGGTTGAGCGATATTCCGGTGGTTCTAATAAATTCCAAATGGTGTCCGCCAGCACAATATTCGCTATCTCCTTCGAAATTTGAAAACTTTTCACAATGGGTTTACCAAAATAAAACTTATTCGTTGGGATTGAAGATACAATCAAAGTATCAAACTTGAGGTATCCAGTTTGCAAAATAGTATCCTTGACAATTTCGTTGCAATAATTCAAATATATGTTATATAGATCTGTTTTTTTGTTGGATTCTGTTTTTTTACTGGTTACTACTATTTCAGGAATGGTGTCGGCTAAGAGTGTCTTTTTTTTATTCAGATAAATCTGAGGTGCTGTGTCTGTCAAAGTATAAAATGCAAAATACAACACTATTATAATCAATGATTTAGTCATGAACTGAGAATGTATGTTTGATATGCTTGCGATTACAAAGTTAGTATTGCCAGTCTATAAATCGCCTAAACCTTTAAAATTTTGAATTGATAAATACCTGTCATTACTACGTCCACTCCTGCAGAAAGTAAGTTGAATTAGAAATTCCTATTTGCAGGTCTCAAAATTTCCGGTAGAAAATATCATGCAGAAGTTAAGGCATATTTGTTTTATTTCTTGTGTGTTGTATTTACTATTGGCATTAACCCAAGTTTTTCTTCGGCAAATGAAAAACTTGCTTTTTCAACCTCTGGAATCGATTTGGAATAGGTTTTTCCACCAATCACATGATCGCCCGCTTCAGGAAAAGCAACCTTTTGTTTCAGGTTTTCCGGAGTGCCAAGTTGGTCAAACATTTTCAGCATTGCATCTACCCTTACCGTCTGGTCCTGATGTTCCTGGTCCTTGTAATAATATCCCAAAAACACCGGCATTTGCACTTTTGAAAAGATTTCCTTGGTCATTGTCGCTTCCACCAGTTGCTGCAGGTAAACCACTGCTTCGAGCCGATATTTGCAATTCCAGTATTGACACGCTTCTGAGGTGAAATCGGAATTCACTACCCTGTAATTTCCTTTGGAAACATAGCGGCCAATCTGCAAGCCCCATGGTTTGCTCAGCAGGAATGCTGCCGGATTGTTAATGGCAATGTTAGGCGAAAGCAAGATCAAACCTTCCATTAATCCCGGAAATTCGGCTGCCAGTTTAAGCATCAGCGTTCCCCCGGTCGAAGTGCCCATTACGATCACTTTTTCTCCCAGAGACTGAGCCACGACAAGGGCTTCTTTTGCCGATTCATATAAGCGATCAGGAGTCATGTCTATCAGCGGTTCGGTGGTGTCAATCCCATGTGACGCAAGCAAAGGAATGTACAGATTCATGCCATATCGCCGGGCAAAGTCAATGTGAACGGGATTACCTTCGTACCAGGAAGCCGAAAATCCATGCAGATAAAGAAGGCAATACGACGTTTTGTTTTTCAGACTGTCGTTGGCCCAAAATATCCGGCTTTCGTTATCAGGCTTTATTTTTAGTCCCGATTCTTTCACTTTCAGGTAAGTTTCAAGTTCAGAAACCTCGATATGAATGGGAGGCAGTTGATTGGTCAATTCAGGTTTTGGAAACTTTGGACCCGAAAAATACACCACACACAACACGATAATCAAGGTGAATATTCCAAGCAGAATTTTTTTCATAGCTTTTACTTTATTGGAATGAATTATATTCTGCTAATCTAATTAAAATTGAAAAACTTTTCAAATCAGTTTTTGTGGTTTCGTAAACGAAAATTGGCCATTGATTTTTATTTCAATGGCCAAGGTAAATAGTGTAATGGGAAGCCTAACCGATGGTCATGCTGGTTCCGCTCAAAGAGACTTTATAGCTCGTGAGCGACTGTTGTGCAGGTCCTCTGAGAACCGAACCTCCTGTGTTGTATTGAGCTCCATGACATGGACAGACGATCATGTTTGCCGAACTGCTGTAACCAACAGTGCAGCCCTGATGTGTGCACACACTTGATAAAGCAATATAGCTGGACTGATTGGCGCGAATGATGATAACATTGCCATTGTATGTGTATCCACCAACTGTTTTTAGCGAACTGTAAGCAGAAGCGTTTAAATCAATGACCAGTGGAAATGTAGGGTTCATTGAACCCGGATCAACATTTGCTTTGGCACACGAACTGAGTATCGCCGGAGCCAGAAACAATGCACCTCCTCCAAATAATGCTTTACTAAAAAATTCTTTTCTGTCCATTTCGGGAAATTTAAATGATTGGTTATATTAATTGTTTTGGAGGTAAACAATTCAAGTTAAGTTTTGACGCCTGGAGGGAAGTTAAATAAATACAATTTAATTAAAGGAATATTAAACAACTTGGCTATTTGTTGGTTCAAATGTGCAATCCGGATAACTTTGGACCTAAACATAAAAAATAGGTATTTATCGCTAAAAGTGCTTACTTTAATATCATGAAAAACCAATTAATCAGCAATGGATAAATTTTCACAAGTGGGAAACCAGGAAATCGCTGCCGTTGAAGAGTTTTATGCTGCTTATCTTATTGATCCTGAGTTAGTAGATGTAAGCTGGAAGAATTTTTTTGCTGGATTTGAATTTGCCAGGAAAAATTTCGGTGATCCGAAAAAATTGCCCCACGACGATCAGATTGACAAGGAATTTGCAATCCTGAACCTCATTCATGGCTACCGGCAGCGTGGTCATTTGTTTACAAAGACGAATCCGGTTCGTTCGCGGCGAAAATATTTACCTACACTGGATATTGAAAACTTCGGTTTGCAGAAATCTGATCTGGATACTATTTTTAAAGCCGGAAATAACATCGGAATCGGGCCAGCCACTTTGCGCGCCATCATTGAACATATGGAAGCCACTTATTGTGAATCAATTGGCGTTGAATACGTTTTCATGCGCCATCCGGATCTGATCGACTGGCTGAAAGTTAAGATGGAATCGGTTCGGAATCGCGAAACATTCACCCCGGAGAAACAAAAAGACATTTATTTCCATTTGAAAACGGCCGTCGGATTCGAAAATTTTATTCATAAAAAATTTGTAGGGCAAAAACGTTTTTCACTCGAAGGTGGCGAAGCTCTCATACCGGCATTGAATGCTGTAATTGAGCATGGTTCAGAATTAGGAATTCAGGAATTTGTAATTGGAATGGCCCACCGTGGTCGGCTTAATGTACTGACCAATATTCTGGAGAAACCCTACGAACATGTTTTTAAGGAATATGTCGGAACCGAATATGAAAAGGATCTGTCACTCGGCGATGTAAAATATCATTTGGGTTACGAAGACGAAGTTATTACAGACCATGGTAAAAAAGTTTACCTAAGCCTGATGCCCAATCCTTCGCACCTCGAAACCGTTGCAGCCCTGGTCCAGGGAATGGCACGTTCGCGAATTGATTCGAAATACAACAGCAATTATGATCTGGTTGCACCAATTGTTATTCATGGAGATGCTGCCATTGCTACCCAGGGTATTGTTTACGAAATTATTCAGATGTCACAATTGCCTGGATATAAAACCGGAGGAACGATTCATTTGGTAATCAATAATCAGGTTGGTTTTACAACCAACTACCTCGATGCCCGTTCGAGTACCTATTGTACCGACGTGGCTAAAGTGACCCGTTCGCCTGTTTTTCATGTAAACGGCGACGATGTGGAAGCCATTATTTACACCGTGAAACTGGCGATGGAATTCAGACAGAAATTTCATGCCGACGTATTCATAGATATTTTGTGTTATCGTAAATATGGCCACAACGAAGGCGACGAACCTCGATTCACACAGCCTTTGCTTTATAAGGAAATTGAGAAACATCCCAACCCCCGCGATATTTATGCTGAGAAACTGGCATCGCAAGGAGTCATAACTTCGGAAGAAGCATTGAAACTGAACCAGGATTTTGAGCAGTACCTGGAGGCAAAATACAAGGAATCCGAAAAAATTGAAAAGGTTCAGGTTCGCCGTTTTCTGAATAGTGAATACACCGAATATGAAAATCCGGTAAATGTAGATTTGCTTCATTCGATCAAAACAGGTGTAAAGAAAAGTGAACTGATACGAATTGCCGAACAAATTAATCATTTGCCGGCCGGCAAGAAGTTCTTCAAAAAAATTGACCGGATTTTGGAAGACCGCCGGATGATGATGCTCGATAACCGCATGGACTGGGCCATGGCCGAATTGCTTGCCTATGGATCTTTGCTCGAAGAAGGTTTTGCAGTCAGGTTGAGCGGTCAGGATTCTGAACGCGGAACTTTTGCCCACCGTCATGCATCATTTGTGGTGGAAGATACCGATGAAAAGTATTTTCCGCTAAAAAATATAAGTGAAAAACAAGGAGCCTTCCATGTATTCAATTCGCTTTTGTCAGAATATGGTGTGCTTGGATTCGAATACGGATATTCATTGGCAAATCCGAAAAGTCTGACAATTTGGGAAGCCCAGTTTGGCGATTTTGCGAATGTTTCGCAGGTCATATTTGATCAGTACATTTCTTCGGCCTACGAAAAGTGGGGCATGATGAACAGTCTGGTGATGTATTTGCCTCACGGATACGAAGGGCAGGGGCCGGAACATTCAAGTGCACGGATTGAACGGTTTTTGAATCTGACGGCTGACAATAACATTCAGGTTGTTGTTCCAACCACTCCGGCCAATATGTTTCATCTGATTAGGCGTCAGATGAAATCGGATTTCAGGATTCCGCTGGTTGTTTTTACACCCAAAAGTTTATTACGGCATCCGTTGGTTAATTCATCGGTGGACGAACTGGCTGAAGGATCATTCCAGGAAATCATTGAAGATACAGTTCCACGTCCCGAGAAGATCTGCAAACTGGTTTTTACCTTCGGAAAAATTTATTACGATCTGCATAAAAGACAGGCCGAAGAAGGTATCACAAATGCAGCAATTGTCAGGGTCGAACAGTTATTCCCGTTAAATACAGAAAGGATACGATCGATCATCTCAAAATATCCAAATCTTGAAAATATAATCTGGGCGCAGGATGAACCATCGAATATGGGTGCGTGGCAACACATTCAGCGGTTTTTACCTGAAGTGCCTTTTGAGTTGGTTTCGCGTCCTGCCAGCGCCAGCCCTGCTGTTGGATTGATGCATAATCACAATACACGCCTGAAAAAAATACTGGATACTGTGTTTGAGGAAAAGGTGCTGGCATAAAAATCGCTGGAAGCCGGAAGTCCGGAGTTCCGCTCCCTGAGTATCGAAGGGAGCAATTCAATGATGATTTAAAACCAATAAAAAACCAATCATGGTAATCGAAATTAAAGTACCAACGCCCGGAGAATCCATCACTGAAGTTGAAATTGGTAAATGGATCGTTGCCGACGGTGATCTTGTAAAGAAAGGTCAGGAACTTGGTGAAATTGAATCGGATAAAGCAACGCTTACTTTATCAGCTGGCGAAAGCGGAAAGATAAAAATATTGATTTCAGAAGGAGATCGGGTAGCGGTAGGAGTTATTGCCTGTACTATTGATACGAGTTTTGCATCCGCAGAAAAGCCAGCTCAGGCAGAGGCAGTTTCAGTATCCAAAGCTGAAATAAAACAAAAGGTAGTTTCTGATCCTGAAAAAGTTGAACTTATTGAAAGTTTTATAAATTCTGAAATATCGAATATTAAAGTAACTCCGGTAGCCCGCGAAATGATGGAAGAAAACCACCTTTCGATGGAAGAAGTTCTGAACGGATTGCACCGTATCTCGAAAAGCGACATAGAAGCTGTTCTGGCCTTACCAAAGGTTGGCAAGCTCACTTCGACCGCTTCAACAAGCTCAGCGACCGGCGCTTCGTTCGAAGCGTCAAGAACTGTAAATCGTGAAAAGATAACTTCTTTGCGCCGTAAACTCGCAGAGCGCCTGGTTTCGGTTAAAAATGAAACGGCCATGCTCACTACATTCAACGAAATTGATATGAGCCGGGTAATGGAAATGCGAACGAAACTTCAGAATAAATTTGTGGAGAAGTATGGATTGAAACTGGGTTTTATGTCCATATTCAGCAAGGCTGTTGCCGAAGCGATTCAATTTCATCCATCTGTAAATTCGCAGCTTCACGGTGAAGAAATTATTTCTCCTGAATTTGTCGATATTGGTATTGCTGTTCAGACACCAAAAGGATTGATGGTTCCGATTATCCGGAATGCCGAAAGCAAAACAATTGCCGAAATTGAACTGGAATTAAAAGCACTGGCTGAAAAAGCTCGTAACAAGAAAATATCGGTTGAAGAACTGACCGGAGGCACATTTACAATCACCAATGGCGGTACATTCGGCTCGTTGCTTTCAACCCCGATTATCAATCCGCCGCAATCAGCCATTCTCGGAATGCACAACATTGTCGATCGCCCGGTGGCGTTGAATGGTCAGGTGGTCATCCGCCCGATGATGTATGTCGCGCTTTCTTACGATCACCGCGTTATCGACGGGAAAGATTCAGTCGGGTTTCTGGTAAAGGTGAAGGAATTGATAGAAAATCCGGAACGTCTCCTTACTTCCGGAAGAAATCCGGAAGAAGTCTTACTCGGATTATAGGAGGAAGTAACTGAGTTATAAAGTATCTGATTACCTAAGTTTTAAAGGAAAAACTTAGGTAATCATTTTTTTTATTTTGCCTGAACCGGGGTTTTTGTTCCAAATGGAATTGTAAATCCAAGCCATGGCACGGCAAAAAAGCTTCCCATATCTTTGTAAAATGGTATCCAAAGTCCAAAATCGAGACCAGCATTTTTAATGATTCTGCGGCCACCGATCGATGTCAGAACAACAAAATTGTCAGTGGTTCCGATGAAATAATTTTCAGTAAGGAAATATCCTTTCGGGCCGGTACGAATCATTCCACTGACATTTATCGTTGGATTTTTCGCCATCTCTCCCCCGGCAAAACCCCAGCCAAGTCCGATGTTCAGGTTTTTATCCTTCGATCCGAATGTTGTAACTCCGTATAAAATTCCAAAATTTGTATTTTCTGCGCCAATCACTGTTCCTACCAGTGCACCTCCACCAACATTAAATTTGTTCTCAACTACCGGAACTGAGTATCTCAGGGTAATCCAAGCCGGTGTTGCTGCTCCTGCAAATAAGAACAAAGGTACCACACCTATACCACCTGATAAATGATTGGTAATACCATATATAGCCTGATTACCTAAAATCCATACGTTTTGATAATAACCTTCACCTTTTTTAAGACTGTATCCATTAGGAACCCAAAAATACCGGGTTGCCTGAGGATTGTCGAACCAATATGTTCCGTCTTCTTTCTTAATGGCAGACGACACTTCGGATATTTTTTTTACATCCGCGTTCAGAATTGAGATCTCACCCAGTTTCTCTGTTTTTATCCTGATTTTGTCAGCCGATCGTTCAATTATTTTTCCGACATATTCATTTCCATCGGTTGTTTCTACCCTGTATTTAATGGAGTCCTGATTGTTTTGGGCACTGGAAAATTTTGGGAGGCTTATCAAACAGGCAATTAGCGCTATACCACACAAAATATTTTTCATAATGGAAGAATTAATTTAAATCTAAATAAACAGATTTATTTCATAAAAGACAAATCGATCTGAAATCATTCAGGAAAAATCGAAAAATGAGGCAATAAAAAAGCCACCCGCATGTGAAGACGAGTGGCTCTATCTGTTTGAAAATGTTTTGAATCTGTGTTTGTAAACTAAAATGTGATTTATTCTGAAACTACTTCAAAGCCTAATTCAATAATTACTTCTTTGTGTAATTTGATCTTGGCTGTATAGTGTCCAACTTCTTTAACACTGTCTTCTGCAATCGAGATCTGTTTGCGATCGATTTCAAAACCTTTGCTATTGATCGCTTCAGCCAGCATGATGGTATTTACCGAGCCGAAAATTTTTCCGGTACTGCTGGTTTTTGCACCAATAACGAGTTGAAGAGTTTTCAATCTTTCAGCCACACTTAAAGAAAGGTCTTTTAATTTTGCTTCTTTGTGAGCTCTTTGTTTGGTATTCTCAGCCAAAACTTTTTTTGCTGATTCGGTGGCAATAATAGCCAACTTCTGAGGAATCAAAAAGTTACGTCCATAACCACTTTTTACAGCGATCATATCATCTTTCGATCCTAAACGTGCAACATCTTGCAATAATATAATTTCCATTTCTATTCAGCTTTAAAAATTATTTCATCATATCGGTAACATACGGCAGTAAAGCGATATGACGGGCTCTTTTAACTGCTTTGGCCACTTTGCGTTGATATTTCAAAGAGGTTCCGGTAATACGGCGAGGTAAAATTTTTCCTTGCTCGTTTAAGAATTTTTTCAGAAACTCACCGTCTTTGTAGTCAATGAATTTGATCTTGTTCTTTTTAAAGCGGCAATACTTTTTCTTTTTGATTTCAACCGATGGTGGGGTCAAATACCTGATTTCACTTGAATTTGCGGCCATAGTTTAGTTCTCCTTTTCAGTTTTAGCTTTGGTTTTATTTCTTCTTTTCTCGGCGTATGCAACGGCATGTTTATCCTTACTGAATGTCAGGAAGCGGATAATACGTTCGTCGCGTCTGAATTGGGTTTCCAATGTTTTTGCAAACGTTGGTTCGGCGGCAAATTCGAAGAGTTGATAAAACCCTGTCGATTTTTTTTGAATGGGATAAGCTAATTTGCGCAATCCCCAGTCCTCTTCTGAGACCATTTCGCCACCATGTTCGGTGATGATGTCTCTGAATTTTTTTACCGTTTCCTTTACCTGAATATCAGATAAAACGGGAGTAATGATGAAAACGGTTTCATACTGGTTTTTCATAAAACTTTTAAATTAATGATACATGAAATTGTTAATCCTAAAAAATAGGTGGCGCAAAATTAGAAATAATTTGCTATTAATCAAATATGTTGCAATTTATTCGCTTTCAAAAAAGTAGTTGAATTCAAATAGCAGGAATTTATGCAGAATGGCACCGTATTTAAAACTTTTATAATCATGGATCAAATTTAGTTTGAAGCTTATTGGAAAATATTTTGAGTTCTGTATTTGATGTAATTTTCATCTTGAAACGTCAGTATTTTCATTTTCGTTTTCAAAAGTTGAAGTAATTTATTTATTTATCAAAGTATTATATTGTTTTTTTTCTTTTATTTGCTGACCTGACATGACTGCATTTGCCCAAATATATTTATACAGAGTAGTCTAAGATTCCATCATGTTTTCTGAATTGAAAGCAAGATGGAATTATTTGTTAATAGATAATAATATGGTCATTCTTCTTAATCAGGTTAATATTATTGGCTTTTGATTTTGACAGGAAATGATGCCCGATTAGTTCGATTTTTAGTTGTAGTTATTCAAACAGGCCTTTCAATTACCGAATTCATGATGTGAATGAGCAAAGAAGCAAGGTTTATTGAATTTTCGCCTTTATCTTGTCAACAATATATTGCCCGTAAACCGCCATGCTGCATAGTAATCAAAAATTGAATTTGGTGTTTTATTTTGAGTAGATTTTAATAGCCTAATCGCATGAAAAATATGATGAACTTTTATTTGATTTGGAAATACTTCGCTGCAAGTATTTTTTTCTTAATGTTATCGAACAATGTATTTTCACGATCGATTGCCTTTGAACCTGGCGGCCGCGATAAATCAATATCTATTGTCGCAAATTCCTCGGACAAACTGGCTCATGGACTCGTTTCTAAAGAGATTCTCTTTTTTGATGGAAATGTTTCAGATATTAATTCACTGATCAGTGGTATCCATAATGGAATTGAGATTATCAGGCTGGATAAAAGCACTGATGGAGTTCAGCAAATCACAAATATTCTTAAAAATAGGCACGATCTTACTGCTATTCATATCGTTTCGCATGGTTCTACCGGCTTAATACGACTTGGAAACGCATCACTTTCAAGCCATACAATTGACAACTATAGTTCGCAATTAACCTCCTGGGGTCAAAGTCTTACCGAAACTGGTGATTTGCTTCTTTATGGTTGTAATGTGGCTCAAGGTAAATCAGGTCACGATTTCATCAATGAACTTAGCCAACTTACAGGAGCTGATGTTGCAGCTTCAGAAGATGTTACTGGTGCTTCAGTTTTGGGTGGCAACTGGGAATTGGAAGCAATAAATTCAGGCGGAGAATTGAAGGCCAGTTCTTTAAATCTCAAGGATTATCCGAATTTGCTTGCTGTGACTGCTGCTTCTATAACTTCTATCACAACAGATACCGGTATAAGTAGCGCTGATTTTATTACCAGCGATCAGACTTTGATTTTCGGCGGTTTATATACTTCCGGCGGTGGAACGAACAATTTATATTTGTGGGTTGACAACGTTTACAAAGGAGCAATTACAGTTTCTGCAAATCAGACTAACGTGGCCTGGACGTATAACTATACTGCGACAACATTAACAAGTGGAACCCATGTCGTTGTTATAAATACAAGTAATACGGTTATTGCAACAGGTCAGTTTGCCACAAAGACAATAACGGTTGACACTGCAGTTCCAAGCAGTTTAGCTGCTACTCCACTGATTCTTACTCCCGCAAGTAATTCCGGAAGCCTTCTTGACAATATTACCAATGTGAACAAGCCTGTTGTAAGTCTGAATTTATCTGGAGTTTCCGGTCTGTCCGCCGGCGAAACAGTTCAAATCATCGACGCCAGCAATGGCAATCTGGTTGTTGGTTCATACACCGTTCTGGCCAGTGATTTAACAACCGGTACATGGAACCGTACCACACAAAATATAACCTTGAGTACCCTTGCTCTTGGAGTTCATAATCTGACAGCTAATATTATTGATGTTGCCGGAAATACGGGTGTATCAACAGCACAATTGGCTTTAACGATCATTGACCAGACAGCTCCAATTCCCAATAAGGCCTCAGCAGGTGGCAATATTCTTACTTTGGCTTTCACTGAAACAGGTTCAGGATTAAAATCAACGTCTGTTCCTTTAACAAGCAACTTTGTTTTGACTCAAAGCGGCTTACCAATTTCGGTTACTGCGGTGGCAGTTAATTCAGCAACGAATGAGATTACTCTAACCCTGGGCGCATCTGTCAGTACAAGTGTCAATGCGTTACTTTCATATACTCCTTCAGGCACTGCAAATGACATACAGGATGTTTCACTGAACAAAGTGGTTGCTTTCTCCGGATTTTATGTAAGTACTTCATTGCCAGTATATAATGTCAATAATAATCCGTTGTTGTTTAATAGTTCTACTGCGAAAGTTGGTACAGGTAAGGCCAATGGCGATATCGTTTTGTTTGATCATATTATTACAATTAATGGTCAGGCTATCGATGCAATTATTACGACAGTTGCATTGACCAGTATCACTATAAACGGTTATGAAACAGGTGTTTCATCTCCTGTTAATACGAATTTTTTTGAGACTGACATGCAAACAACTGCGGCTGGAGGAAATGCTGAGTTCAGGATAGATTTTATTAAGAACGGTACTTACAATGCAACCACCCATGCCGGATCAGGAGTAATCCTTCAAAATGTTTCACTGAATTCCTGGGATATTGATGCTGCAGGTGCAGGTCAATATCAGTTTCAGGAATTTGGAGGTTTTGCCCAATATACGGTTGCTACCAATACATCACTTAACCAGACGAATATGGGATCCAATTTTGTCCATTTTCAGAACACCGATGGGGTAAATGACGGATTTAACGCTACGATTGCTGCCAATGGAAGCGCAACTTCAGACAAGTACCGGGTGAAGGCTCTTTATGCTGCAATTAGCTCATTTGGGATAAAGATGGGTGATGTGGCCAATAGCAGCACCGTTTATTTTTACCTGGATTTTAGTCCGGGACCTGCTTTTGCCTCCGGCAAGACCTATGTTGAACCGACAGTTAACCCGGCAACAACAGCTGATACCACGCCTACACTGACTGGTACTTATGGCAACAGTGTGGCCGGCTCTCCTGGCGTTACTGTGACGTCCATGAGTGTGAAAGTAAATGGAGTTACCTATACCACTGCATCTGGACTGGTATACAGTAATGGCAACTGGACTTTGACAACTAATGTTTTGCCTAATGGCATATACGATGTGGTGGCTTGGGTTACTTATAGCGATGGTTCTGTACTTTATGATCCGACTTTTTCTGAATTAGTAATCGATACATCATTGGGCATGGACAATACACCGCCCACGCTGACTTCAATCGAACGCTTTAATCCTGCAGCCCAATCTGTTTCATCAAGTGATCTGCTCCTTCAGGGCTGGGTGGAATTCAAACTTACCTTCAGCGAACCGGTAACTCAAAATATTACTGCTGATGATTTCCAGACCAGCGGATTAGGCGGAGTGGGAACACTGATTTCGCAGGTGACCCAAATTGGAGCATCGGTGTACACCATTCGTGTTTCCAATATTCCTTCAACCGATTGGGATTATCTCGGAATTGATTTGGCAGCAACGAACAATTTGGTAGATAACTCCGGAAATCTGCTGACTAATTTATTGCCAACCAGTGGTATCGATGAAGTTTATTTGTGGGCCAATCAAGCCCCAATCGCCGTAAATGATGTCGCAACCACAACCGAAGATACTCCTGTAAGTTTTAATGTTACAACGAATGATTACGATACCGACGGAACTGTTAATGTAACCACCGTCGATCTGGATACTGCAACAGCCGGAATTCAAACTACTTTTACAGTTGTTAATCAGGGTACTTATGCTGTTAATTCTTCAGGATTAGTCACTTTTACTCCGGTGTTGAATTTTAACGGAACAGCAACTGCAGTAAATTATACCGTTCAGGATAATAAAGGAGTAGCCTCCAATATTGCTACAATCACCGTTACTGTTACTCCGGTGAACGATGTTCCGTCGTTTACTGTTGGTGCTGATCAAACCATATGCGTGGCAAGTGGTGCTCAAACAGTTAATTCATGGGCTACTGCAATTAGCTCCGGGCCAGCCAACGAATCTTCCCAATCACTTTTATTCAATATTACCAGCAACAGCAATTCTGCAATTTTTAGCGTTCAACCATCAGTAAGTTCTTCAGGAGTATTAACTTTTACTCCAAATTCAACTTCAGGATCGGCAACCATTGCATTAAATATTCAGGATAATGGAGGTACTGCTAACGGAGGAGTTGACAAATCTGCTGATCAGACGTTTACAATTACTGTAAATGCAGCTGCTACTGTGAACCCAGGTGTTACCCTTAATACTTGTCAATCATCCAGCCCAACAGCTATTACCTTAAGTGGTGCAAGTTTTGGCGGTTCAGCCAGCACGGCAGCCTGGTCCATATCTACTGGTGGTGGCACATTGAGCAGTATAGCTCAAACTGCAACTCCGGCTGCAATAACATATACTCCGGCAGCAAATTTTTCAGGAACAGTTACTCTGATATTAACAACAAACGTTCCCGGAATATGTCCTGCTGTAAATGCGACCAGAACAATCAATGTAAATGCATTGCCCGCTCAATACAGCGTTTCCGGTGGAGGAGCATATTGTAGTGGAAGTGGCGGCTTACCTGTTGGTTTAAGTGGTTCGCAAGTTGGGGTAAACTACCAATTACAAATTAATGCCGTTAATACCGGCAGTCCGATTGCCGGGACCGGAAGTGTACTAAGTTTTGGAAACAAGACTGTTGCCGGAACCTATACTGTCGTGGCAACCAATACATTTACAGGATGTACCGCAAATATGTCAGGAAATGTTAATCTAAGCATTAATCCATTGCCTGTAGTAACTTTTGCCTCAGGTGTATCTCCTGCATGTGCAGGTTCAACGGGAAATGTATATACCACCCAGGCTGGAATGAGTAATTATGTATGGACTGTCTCAGCCGGAGGTACGATTACAGCCGGAGGTGGATCAGGAAATAATACCGTGACAGTTACCTGGAATACATCAGGGGCTCAAAGCGTTTCGGTGAATTATTCGAATGTAAGTTCATGTTCGGCTGCGAGTGCAACAGTTTACCCTGTAACAGTGAATGCACTACCCAATTTGTATTTTGTTGGCGGTGGTGGATCATATTGCACGGGAGGAACAGGCGTTTCGATTATTACTAATAGTTCGCAAGTAGGAATAAATTATCAATTAAAGTTGGGCGGATCAGATACCGGGAGTCCGCTCGCCGGAACTGGCAGCGGATTAAACTTTGGATTACAGACAATTGCCGGAAACTATACGGTTGTTGGGACAAATTCAACAACCGGTTGTACCTCGAATATGACAGGCAGTGCGGACATAACAATTAACCCACTTCCTGCTGTATATAATGTTACCGGTGGTGGAAATTATTGTAACGGAGGATCAGGTGTAGCTGTAGGATTGAGCAATTCTCAAACCGGAGTGAATTATCAATTAAAAATTGGTGCAACGAATGCCGGAATACCATTGGCAGGCACAGGAAGTGCGCTAAGTTTTGGTTTAGAGTTATCTGCCGGAACTTACACTGTTGTTGCTACCAATCCAATATCGGGGTGTAGTTCCAATATGTCAGGAACTGCTGTAGTCATTATTGATCCAATACCGGTTGTCACTTTCAGTGCTGGTGTAAGCGCCGCATGTGTAGGTTCAACCGGAAATGTTTATACCACACAATCCGGTATGAGCAGTTATCTATGGATGGTTTCCGGAGGTGGAACAATTACATCCGGAGGCGGAAGTGGAAATAATAGTGTGACCGTAACCTGGAATACTGCTGGTCCTCAGAGTGTTTCGGTAATCTATATGAATGTTAGCGGATGTGTATCTGCAAGTGCAACAATTTATCCTGTAACAGTTAATGCTTCACCGGTAGTTTATAATGTAACCGGAGGCGGCCCATATTGCAGTGGTGGTTCCGGAGTTGCCATCGGATTGAGTGATTCTCAGGTAGGAGTAAATTATCAGTTGCAATTAGCTGGTGTTGATAACGGTGGCTTAATAGCCGGAACCGGCAATGCCATTGGTTTTGGAAATAAGATTGGTGCCGGAATTTATACTGTTACAGCAATCAATGCTTCAACGGGTTGTACTTCAAATATGAGCGGAAGCGCAACTGTTTCTGTAAATCCGTTGCCAGCTTTGTATACGGTAACCGGTGGTGGAACTGATTGTACCGGAGGTTCAGGAGTTGTTGTCGGTTTAAGTGGTTCACAAACAGGAGTCACTTATCAGTTAAGGCTGGGCGTGTCAGATAGCGGAAGTCCGGTAACAGGTACCGGAAGTGCGATCAGTTTTGGTAATAAAACGGTTGCAGGAACCTATACTGTTGTAGCTACCAATACTTCAACAACATGCAGCGTAAATATGTCAGGTAATGTAACGATTACTTTGAATCCACTGCCCACAGTTTATAATGTTACCGGAGGCGGATCCTATTGTTCAGGTGGAACCGGCGTTTTAACAGGCTTAAGTAATTCACAGGTTGGAGTAAATTATCAGTTAAAAATTGGCGGAGTCAATACTGGTAGCTCGGTAGCGGGAACCGCAGGTGCAATAA
>SESF01020961.1_pt1 | contig 16215 bp, 10 predicted proteins | sample 3171521 | NCBI WGS metagenome assembly SESF01 (sample SAMN10866945, study PRJNA518727) | freshwater metagenome | biome: subpolar coniferous forest; feature: holomictic lake; material: water; isolation source: holomictic Lake 227, 6 m and 8 m depth | place: Canada: near Kenora, Ontario | collected...
ACTTAGTTTGTCAATTGACGAGGACAAAAATAGTGTCGCCCTTTCACTTCGTGGGGGTTGACGCTTTAATAGTTACGTGTTAAACTATCTTAACTGTTTGTGATTATGCACTTTGATACTGATATTACATCTGAGCGGATGACCTCTACACTTCCTTTGCAATACGAGGTGAAGTCGGTTTTTCATTTTCTTGACATGCGCCAGGGAAAGATTCGTTCCGGTCTTGACCTTGGGTTCAACCATGCCGGTGTCAGCCAGACCTTGCGTCAGGTTGGCGGATATTGGATGACCGTGGAGATGAACGAGGCGCGTCGGGCTTCCGTATCCGCCTCGCTGGATGCGGATACGGTACTCGCTGCCGGCCTTAAGGGTGAACTACCCTTTGAGGACAAGCAATTTGATGTTGTCGTTGTCTCTTCTTCGGTTTTTTCCTCCAATCCTCAAGAATCGGCTGATTTGATTCGTGAATGTCATCGGGTGATCAAGGCGGGCGGACATATCATCTTTACGGTGATCCGGAATAAGACGACATTGCCCGGCCCTGCTGTTGAAAATGTCGCGACAGGGGTGACGACAACCCTCCATGGCTATAGCGAAGCGGTGGTCTTTCAATTGATCCGCAACGGCTTCGATGTCTTAGGTTTCCGTTATTCCTGTCGCCTTCTGGTACAGCTCATCTCGTCCTGGGAAATGCGGCAGCGCCAAGCGGGTATCGTCTCCGGCGTTGGAACGCGCATCCTCTATCGCATAGCCAATTTTCTGGATACCGTCTTCCTTTTCTTCACAAAAGGTTATCAGTTGACGGTCTTTGGTCATCGTAAAGGCTGGCGTGAAAAACGGTCGAACGTTTTATCGGATGTCACCCCGGTCTCAGATGCCATACTCTTTGATCCGCGGCGGGGACCCACCTGTCTCTCGTCCATTCGATTCAAATAAAAATCTGAGGTCACGTCTTGGATCTCTTTCTTTTCCCACCACACTTCACTGGATAATTCGCCATGAATACTCGTTTTTATGCCCCTTTTTTTTTCCTCCCTCTTTTGGCCACGGCTTCCACACCTGCCCCTTCCCCAATCCCTTATATTCGGTATACACTCGACAATGGGTTGACCCTGATTGTCCATGAAGACCACAAGGCTCCGATTGTGGCAGTAAACGTGTGGTATCACGTGGGGTCGAAGAATGAAAAGCCGGGCCGCACGGGCCTTGCACATCTTTTTGAACATTTGATGTTTAACGGAAGTGAGCATTTTAAGGATGAATGGTTCCGTTCCACAGAAAAGGTCGGCGCAACAGAATTAAATGGCACCACGAGTGATGATCGAACCAATTATTTCCAAAACGTCCCAAAAGACGCACTCGATTATATGTTGTGGCTGGAAGCGGATCGTATGGGTCATTTTCTAGGCGTTTTAACTCAAGAGAAGCTCAATGAGCAGCGCGGTGTCGTGCAAAATGAGAAACGCCAGGGCGACAATCAGCCGTATCGCGTCGCATGGAAACTCATTACAGAGAATGTCTGGCCCAAGGGGCATCCTTATTCATGGGAAGTCATCGGATCCATGGAGGATCTCAACGCTACGACGCTCGATGATGCAAAGACCTGGTTCAAGACCTACTATGGCGCGGCCAACGCGACTTTGGTCATTGCGGGCGATGTCACGGCGGCAGAGGTTCTCCAGAAAGTCAAACGGATCTTTGGTAACATACCGGCTGGACCACCGTTGGTTCGTCAATCCGCGTGGATTTCCAAGCGTACTGGCACACACCGTCAGCGCGCACACGACCAGGTGCCGGCAGCCCGTATTTACAAAGTGTGGAACATTCCTGGATACGGCAATCAGACGGCGACACATCTGGAAATGGCTGCGGACATATTGGGGGACGGGCAAAATTCCCGTTTGTATCAGCGCCTGGTTTGCGTGGACAAAATCGCGACAGATGTCTCCGTTGCCGTGAACCTGAGCGAAATAGCAGGGCTCTTTTTCATTATCGCAACAGCACAGGATGATCTCCATATTCCTCAAATCAATGCGGCGATTGATGAAGAACTTTCGCGTTTTCTAAATGATGGACCGCGCCGCGCAGAAATGGCACGCGTCAAGACACAAGCAGATGCCAATTTTATTCGTAGCCTGGAGCGGATCGGCGGTTTCGGCGGTAAGTCAGATATGCTCGCCATGAACAGTGTCTACCTCAATGACCCTGGCTATTTTCTTGTCCGCCAAGACGATATTCAAGCGGCACATTCCTCTCAGATCCGAGAAGCCGCAACGACGTGGCTATCGGATGGTGAATATCAATTAACCATTGACCCTTATCCTAAATTCCACGGTGAAACCAATACAATAGACCAGACTCAGGTGTCGGTCCCATCCTTGACACCCCAAGCACACTTCCCGGCCATTAGCCACGCCAAACTGCGCAATGGTCTTCAAGTGGTGCTCGCACCGCGTGCCGGCGTACCGATGGTTAAGATGTCCTTGATTGCTCCGCGTGGCTTTACTTCAGACCCCGTCAGCGGTGCTGGAACAACACGTTTGACCATGAATGTTTTAACCGAAAGTACGCGTCATCATACCGCTGAACAACTCGCATCGAGGTTAGCACTTCTCGGCGCGTCGATTTATGCCTCTGCCTCCTTGGAAAGCTCATCTGTCTCGCTCAGTGCCTTGAAAAAAAATCTAGATAATTCGCTCGCCTATTATTATTCGGTCATCGCTGAGCCAGGCTTTGCTAACACAGACTTCCAGCGTCTACAAACAAAACAGATCGCGGACATTCGTAGAGAAACGCGTGAACCGATGTCCATGGCGATGCGCCTGATGCCGGTTGTCCTGTACGGGCCGCAGTCGCCTTACGGACGTCCTTTTTCGGGCAATGGATTCGAAAAAGATATCGCCGCCTTGAAGCGTGAAACCTGTCTGCAATGCTATCACCAGACCTTCACCCCCGCCACGGCAACACTCCTGGTGACAGGCGATTTCACCCGTGAAGAAATGTTATACAAACTGGAGCACTCGCTGGGACACTGGAAGATAGCAACGCCTCATGTCGTGGTGCGGCCAGCAACCTATCCCACCTATCGCCCAACATTGCCTCCGTCTATCACGCTCGTCGATAAGCCAGGCGCTGTGCAAAGTGTGATCGTGGCTGCCAATCTCGCGCCCCCCCGCGACATGAATTCCCATCTAGCCTGCGAATTGATGAATCAAGTGTTAGGAGGATCTTTCACTTCGCGGATTAACATGAATCTGCGGGAAGAAAAACACTGGACTTATGGTGCGCGCTCAGCCATTGTCCCTGCCCTTGCCGTGCGTCCGTTCTATGTTGCAACACAAGTACAGACGGATAAAACCGTAGAGGCTCTGCAAGAAATTGCAAAAGAAATCAACGACATCTTTCACGAACGTCCCATCTCGGATGGCGAATTCCAGCAAGTCCGTAATGCCCAAGCCCTGCGCCTATCCGGCAAATGGGAAACGCTAGATCAGGTGATGGATTCGCTGACTGAATTAGTGACCTTTCGTTTACCAGATGACTATTTCCAGATGGCGGCACAACGCGCAGCCTCCGTGACCTGCCTTGAAACTCGTCAGGCCGCCCTTAACATTATTCAACCGAAAAACCTGTCATGGATTATCGTGGGTGACCGCGCAAAAATTGAGGCACTTCTAAAAGCTTCAGGTCTCGGTGAAATGCATCTTTTAGAAGATTGTCAATAAGTTTGAAACTTGATTCGGGAAAGTGCCTCGCTTGGAGCACTTTTTTTCTTTTAACTTTTTTCTGTATAACGAGTTACATCGTCCACAACAACCTGTTGATAACCTGTTGATTGAATGATAACTCTTTTCCATTGTTTTGCACCCGTAGATATGGTTTAACTATATCAATCTCTTTAAGCGCTATTCGATGAGATAAAAAGTGTAGCGCCCGTGTTAATTTTAGGCGGAATTTAAAAACATGAATAATGATTTAGTGTTGTGGCAGCAGGCTATTGAGCATCTAAAAAGTGTTATTAAGAGCAAAGATCTTTTTGAACGCTGGATAGAAATTATTAAACCCGTAGCCATTCGGGATAACTGTTTTTATCTAACCGTGGAAAATGATTTCTATCAAGATTGGTTGGATAAAAATTACAAAAGTCTCATCCTGACGGCGCTCCAGGCCTCTGGCGCACCCCTGGAGCTAAAAATCAAGTTCGATGTGGTGCATCCTTGCGATGGCGTTTTGCCCATAGATCAGCGACTGATTGAACCCGAGCCCCCCCAAAAGAGGCCACGCCAGAAGAGCACCATTTTAGCCAGTCCCTTAAATCCAATTTTCACCTTTGAAAATTTTGTCACAGGACCAGCCAATAATTTTGCGCATGCCGCAGCACTGGGTGCTTCACAAGCTCCGGGTCGAGCCTACAATCCATTGTTTATTCATGGACAGACGGGTATCGGCAAAACGCATCTCATGCAGGCCGTCGGACATAGCATCCTTAAAAAGCCTGGCATGTCTGTTTGTTACGTCTCCTCCGAAACACTCTTGAATGAATATATCGATGCGCTGCAAAAGCGCACGATTGTGGATTACCGAAATCGTTATCGCCGCGCCGATGTCCTGCTCGTCGATGATATTCAATTTCTGGGTGGCAAAGACAGCATTCAGGAGGAATTTTTCCATACCTTCAATGCGCTATTTGATTCGCATAAGCAAATCATTATGACAAGCGATGTGGCACCTCAGAAATTAAAGAGCTTGGAACCGCGATTAGTGTCCCGTTTTGAATGGGGTATGGTCACTGAAATTGAATGTCCTGATTTTGAAACACGTTTGGCCATCCTCCGATATAAACTATCGCTCACCCGTGTTAAACTTCCCGGCGACGTACTGACTTTTATTGCTGATAATATTAAATCAAACGTGCGAAGTTTAGAAGGCGCGCTCAAGCGGACCATTGCCTTTGCAGATTTAAACAGTAATCTTTTATTAACGACCGATATGCTGCGCACGCTGCTAAAAGATCAACTCAGTAACGAACGACAAAAGGATATCACGCCAGATGAAATACAACGTATCGTGGTCGACTATTTTGATTTGCGTATGGCAGATATGTCGAGTAAAAAGCGAACGCGTATGTTAGCAGCTCCACGTCAAATTGCTATGTTTCTGTGTCGTAAGTTAACCATGTTATCCTTACCTGAGATCGCACAATCTTTTGGTAAGACCCACGCGACAGTTGTTCATGCGTGTAAAACAATTCAAGATCGTTTACAAATTGAAAGCGAATTACGAAATTCTGTTAAACATCTTGTTCATCTCCTCGGTCGAGATTCATCTTTTATTAATCTATAACCTGTTCAAATCCTGTTCAAATCCTGTTGGTTGTTTATTGCTAAAGCCCTTGTTATGAACATTTTTTTCCTCCGTGGTTTAATACATCTTCACACATGATCATCTTATGAACACCCAAACATACCCCATACTGAATATGCAATTACTTTATTTAACGATAGTTATAACGTTATCATCAGGTTTTCACTCCTCTAATATTACTACTATTGATACTTTACATTAATATATAATATCAGTTATAATTCGCGTTTTGAAATTTTTGGTTTCATCAAAGGAGCATCTGTAATGAAATTCACAGTTATACGTTCTAAGTTTCTTGAAGGATTACTAACGGTTCAAAATGTTGTGTCTTCAAAGGGAACGCTTCAGATATTATCTAATGCTTTGATTCATGTTGAAAATAATCAGATGGTCATTACAACAACTGACTTGGATATTTCAATGCGGTGTGTCATACCGTGTGAAGTGGAAAAGCCTGGCAGTACAACGCTTCCCATACGGCGTGTCGTCAGTATGATGAAAGAATTGAATGAAGGTAATGTAACGATACAGGTAGCTGAAGATGATGAAGCAAAATTTCAAAGTGGTTCTTCGTTTTTCAGAATTATTGGTTTGCCAACGCGTGATTTTCCACCGATTCCTGCCACAGAGGGCAAATTTTGTTTCCGTATTGATCAAGGAGTGCTCAAGGAGATGTTGCGCAAGACAAGCTATGCTGCTTCCTTGGATGAAACGCGGCGCGTTCTGAATGGCGTTCTGATGGCATTTAAAGGCAACAAGTTAACGATGGTTGCGACAGATGGCCGACGCTTGGCATTGGTGGATCATGAAGTTGAGTTCCCTGAACAAGCTGAAACAGAAATGATTTTGCCGACCAAAGCCGTCAATGAACTGATGCGCGTATTGTTGAATGAAGGTGAAGTTAAGATTTACGCACAAAAAAATCAGGTCGTGTTTGAAATGGGAACCACGATCATGAGTAGCAAACTTGTGGATGGCGTGTACCCAAATTATCGGCAAGTCATTCCAGGGGGTTGCGATGAACGTGTCACCATTGAGCGCGAAGAGCTATTGCGGGCGATGCGCCGTGTATCTGTCATGACAACCGATAAGTCAAACGCGGTGCGGTTGACGTTCTCCGCGAACCAACTGACGATTAATATTACGAGTCAAGAAGTAGGTGAAGGCCGGGAAACGATTCCCATCAAGTATGTGGGTAAGGAAATATCAATCGTATTCAATCCAGAATATGTCATGGATCCATTAAAGAATATGGATGACGATGAAGTGTATTTTGAGTTAAGTGACGGGCACAGTCCTGCTTTATTAAAGTGTAGTGTTCCCTTCCTATATGTGTTAATGCCCCTTCGTTTAAATTAATAAGAATAAAATAAAACGGCATTGCAATTGGCGTGGCGTTTTGAGATTATCATTTCCATTTCAATTTTTTGCCTCATAGTGTAACGGCAGCACAACAGATTCTGACTCTGTTTGTTTAGGTTCGAATCCTAATGAGGCAACCATTTTTTGCGTTGAGTTTACCTCAACGGGATGTCCACCCGCCACTAATCAATAATCCGCGATACAGGATGTTTAGACATGAGTACTGTTACTGAACAGGATGTTGGATTGGACGTGGCGTTGCCACGGCTTGTCGAAGAATTATCCATTACCCCTCGCCAGATTGTATCGGTTGCCAAATTACTGGCAGAAGGAAATACGATTCCCTTTATTGCGCGATACCGTAAAGAAGTGCATGGCAATTTGGATGAGGTGCAGATTTCTAAAATACAGGAACGACTGACCTACTATCGCGATTTGGAAGAACGCCGAGCAACGATTTTAAAGTCCATAGATGAACAAGGCAAATTGACGGATGAACTTAAAGCTAAATTAATGGCTTGCGGTTCAAAGACCACGCTCGAAGATTTGTATTTGCCCTATAAGCCGAAGCGACGTACGCGCGCTATGATTGCGCGAGAGAAAGGACTTGAGCCCCTTGCGGAACTGATTGTGCAACAGGGTCCCGGAGATCCAGAGGTCGCAGCAGCCACCTTTTTGAATGCAGAAAAGGGGGTGGAAGATTGTGCTACAGCGCTCGCTGGGGCGCGAGATATTGTTGCTGAAATGGTTTCTGAAAATGCGGATGTACGTGGTTTAGTCCGCCAAGCTTTCTTCGCAGAGGGATGGGTTGTTTCTGAAGTGGTTGAGCCGAAGCCCACGGAACCCACAAAGTTTGAACAGTATTATGATTTTAAAGAAAAGATCGGCGAAATTCCGTCGCATCGTTTCTTGGCGATGCGACGGGGGCAAGACGAAAAAGTTTTGCGCGTCAAGATGATATGTGATTCGATGCAGTCTCTCCGGCGCATCCTTGAAATTTATAAGTTGAATGAGCGTTCTCCTTTCTCCGAGCTCTTGAAGCAGGCTGTCGAAGATAGCTATAAGCGGTTGATTGAGCCGAGTGTTGAAATAGATGTCAGCGTTGAAACCAAGATGAAATCTGATCGTGCGGCTGTGGAGATTTTCGCGCAGAACTTACGCAATCTGTTGTTGCAGGCGCCTATGGGCGAAAAGAAGGTGATCGCGATTGACCCAGGCTTGCGGACGGGCTGTAAATGCGCATCGCTTGACGCCACGGGCAAATTCATGGAAACCTGTACCATCTACCCTACGCAGGGTGAACGCAGAGCGGTCGAAGCCCAAGTCGATTTGTGTAAGATGGTCTCCAAGTATCGTCCGTATGCCATCGCCATCGGCAATGGTACGGCAGGCCGCGAAACTGAAACCTTTGTGCGCAACACCTTGAAGGAAGCGAATGTCAAAGATGTGCTCGTGGTGTCCGTGAATGAAGCAGGAGCATCGGTGTATAGCGCGTCAGAAGTGGCACGGGAGGAGTTTGCGGATTTGGATTTGACTATTCGTGGAGCGATCTCCATTGGCCGTCGCCTACAAGATCCACTGGCGGAATTGGTGAAGATCGATCCGAAGGCTATCGGTGTGGGGCAATATCAGCATGATGTGCATCAGCCCCTCTTGGCTTCGAAGCTGGATGACGTGGTGGTGAGCTGTGTCAACCATGTTGGCGTTGAACTGAACACGGCTAGCGCACCCCTGCTGACACGCGTGTCAGGTATTGGCTCGACCATGGCGAAGAAGATAGTCTCCTATCGAAATGAACATGGCGCTTTTAAGAGTCGAAAGCAATTAAGTAAGGTTCCGGGTATGGGGCCCAAAACCTTTGAACAGGCCGCGGGTTTCTTGCGTATCCGAGATTCGGAACAGCCATTGGATGCCTCTGCTGTTCATCCGGAACGCTATGCATTGGTGGAACAAATGGCCAAAGAGTTGGGCGTGGGTCTTTTGGAATTGATCGGTCACGCCGATAAGGTCGAGCAGATTAAAATCGCTAACTATGTCTCCGCGTCTGTTGGCGAACCGACGCTGCGTGATATCATTGCGGAACTGAAGAAGCCAGGCCGTGATCCGCGCGCTACTTTTGAAAAGCCCGCATTCCGCGAGGATGTCACTGAAATTGAACATGTCAAGGAAGGTATGACGCTGGAAGGCGTCGTGACCAACGTGACTGCTTTTGGAGCCTTTGTTGACATCGGTGTTCATCAGGATGGGCTGATTCATGTCTCTGAATTGTCGAATCGTTTTATTAAGGAACCCTCCGAAGTGGTCAAGACAGGCGACCGTCTGAAGGTGCGCGTGTTGTCCGTAGATAAGGTGCGCCGTCGTATTGCATTGAGCGCGAAGACCCCGACAACAGGTACCCCTGCAGGCGGGGGTGCATCGCCGGCGCATCGGCCGCAAGACCGTGGACCGGGCGCATCTCGGCCCGCCAGTGGCGGCTATCAGGGCTCTCGCCCACGCGAAGAACGACGTTCTTTCTCGGGTGGCTTCACCGCTAATCCTTTTGGCAACTTGTAAGCCCGAAGTGTGTTAATGTGTTAGTGTATTAACCGTTGAGAGTTGATAATTTGAACCCTTTCAATAAGGCAATAACGCAATCAGGCAATTCGACTATGTACCTGAACGACACCATAGCGGCCCTCGCAACTGCACCCGGTCCCGCCGGCGTGTGCGTGGTTCGTATTTCTGGTCATGATGCTTTGAAGATTGCAGATCGGCTTATGCCCTCAACGTCGCATAAACCTAGCGAGCGAGTAGGGGGCACTTTTTTTTACACGGATATTGTTCATCCCCAGACGCACGAAAAAATAGATGACGCCCTGATACTCGTTTTTCATGCCCCGCGTAGCTTTACAGGTGAAGAGGTTGTTGAGATACAGGGCCATGGCGGCTCTCTGCCTTCGCAGCGACTCGTAGATGCTGTACTGGCCGCTGGAGCACGCATGGCCGAGCCGGGCGAATTTTCAAAACGTGCATTTTTGAATGGCCGCATGGATCTCACTCAAGCAGAGGCGATCTGTGACTATATTCAATCTAAGTCTGAACGTATGGCGCATGCCGCACGCGCACAGTTGGATGGACAATTAGGTTCGCGCTTGACCGCTCTTTATGAAGCGATGATGACTCACTGTGCAGATATTGAGCATCAGCTTGATTTTGATGAAGGTGACTTGTCGGAAACTTTTCTGTCGGAGACCACGCAGAATCTGCAGCAGACGATGCGTCCGCTCGCGAAGATGATTCAGTCATGGAATAACCATGGGTGTATGTTGCGTGAGGGGGCGTTGGTCGTGCTCAGCGGTAAGCCTAATGCTGGCAAGTCTTCCTTGTTAAATGCCTTGCTGGGCCGTAATCGCGCTATCGTGCATCACGTGCCAGGAACCACGCGTGATCTCATCGAGGAGACTTGGCTCGTGGAGGGTATCCCTCTTCGTCTTGTGGATACTGCTGGCTTACGTATCTCGACGGATGCGGTGGAACAAGAGGGGATTGCGCGCACTCGTGAGTTAATGCAGCAGGCGGACGTCAATCTTCATTTGGTCGATGCAGTAACCGCTACGGAGGAGGAGCTTGCCCTCCTTTCGCAGGATGCCCGGTCCATCTGCGTTTTAACAAAGAGCGATCTCCTCTTAATCACCGAAGACCTTCAGCGTTTTGATGATGCCATTTGGGTTTCGGCTAAGACAGGACATGGGCTCGAGTTGCTCGCCCAGGCCATTCTTAAAAAACTAGGTGTTGTGAGCGCTTCGGCAGGTGTTGAGATTATCAATCAACGCCATGTCCAAGAACTTCGAACGGCATACACAGCCGCCGAACAGGCGCACACGTTGCTGGTGAAACGGAATTTAGTCATTGCCGCCAATGAACTCCGCGTGGCCGCAGAGGCACTCGGGCGTATCGTTGGTCGCACGTATACGGATGATTTGTTGGATACTATTTTTTCGCGTTTTTGTGTCGGTAAATAGGTGATTTTTTTTTGAATATTTGCACTTGACAACTATAAAACCCCTGTAAAACAAGGGGTTTTTAAATCATCCCCAGCCTGTTGATAACTAGTTGATAACTGTTAATTCAATTATTTTGACAACATTAATCGGTGTTTTGTTATCGATTCATAACTCTTTGCATGAAAGCTTGTTGTGCCTAGAATGTGAATATTTTTGATGTCGTTTAAACGCATGAATAATCCAAGAAGGAGGGTGTCAGTAAAAATATAAATAATAGGGATATTCAGTCCAATGGCTCCCTGAAAAGCTGAAAAGTGATTGCTCGAAACGAATACACTTATTTCTCATGGTGTGAGTACCTTATTGCCTTATACTTCTGTGCCTTGAGTGGTTCTAAATTTATAGGTAAGCCCGCCGCCCGGGGTCACGTGAATAAACTGCCTGATAACTTTTTTCTCACAGAGCCCACAGAGTTTTTGAATCGACAAAGCTCGCGACAAAGTTCGCGACAAAGTTTTTTTTAGCATCCGAATGACGCGAACCACACGAATTCAATAAGGAACAAGCGTATTCGCTTCGCGAAATAAGGCAATCACGCAATAAGGCAAATTCTTTTGAAGTTATCGCCACACCTCTAAGACTATACTCTTGCCATCATGCGAACTTTGCCGTAAGCTAACGAGCGAAACGGTGCGGATGGGTGATAAATCAAAGAGAGAGATGGTTTTATCAGTGAAAGAGGAAGTAAAAAAGTTTGATGTTATTGTGGTTGGAGGTGGCCATGCCGGATCTGAAGCCGCACTGGTGAGTGCGCGGATGGGCTGTCGTACACTCTTGGTGACAAGCTTGATAGATTCCATCGCCAAGATGCCATGTAACCCTGCTATTGGCGGACTGGCTAAATCGCATCTCGTGTATGAGCTCGATGCATTGGGCGGCGAGATGGGCTTGAATGCTGATCTGTGTGGTATTCAGTCTAAGATGCTCAACGTGAGTCGAGGACCTGCCGTGCAAGCGACGCGGACCCAATGCGATAAGGACGTTTATGCAAAACGCATGCAACAGATTGTGAACCACACCCCAAATTTGACGGTGATGGAAGATGAATGCGTTGATTTAGTGCTCGCCGACGGCCAATGTACGGGAGTGGTTGGAGTGAAGTGTGGCATGATTGAGGCTGAAAAGGTGGTGTTGACAACAGGGACAGCTCTGGCGGGTAAGGTATTTATAGGGAACGAAGTCGAACAAGGTGGAGGAGATGGCCGGCCAGCCGCTTCACGATTGGCGTTGGCGCTTCGGGCTGCAGGTTTTGAGATGTTTCGCCTTAAAACGGGCACGCCCCCTCGATTGCTTGCAAACAGTATCAACTGGGATCAGATAACGCTTCAGCCAGGCGATGAGTCACCTCCTTTTTTCTCTATTCAGACTAAAATGTTCCACGTGGAACAAAATGAGGCGCACGATCAAGCTGTAAAAGGTGTGGAAGGCGGTGCAGTTGGTATTCAAAATTTGTGGGTTATACCGCAAAGCTCTGACAAAAAATGTTCCACGTGGAACATTTTGAGGCCTTGGACGCCTGGGACGAGCTCCCTCCCGTGCTGGCTAACACATACAACCGAGAAAACGCACGACATAATCAGAGCTCATCTTGGCGAGAGCGCTTTGTATGGCGGACTGATTGAAGGAACTGGCGTGCGGTATTGCCCCTCTATAGAGGACAAGGTTGTCAAGTTCGCGAGTGCGACTCGTCATCATGTTTTTTTGGAGCCCGAGGGTCGGTCTACGGACTGGATTTATCCGAATGGTTTGTCAAATAGTTTACCGCGATCGGTTCAAGAGGAGTTGGTCCACAGTGTTCCCGGTTTGGAAAAAGCGGTGTTCGCAGCGTATGCGTATGCTATTGAGTATGATGCAGTGGATGCTCGGGAACTAAAGCATACCTTAGAAAGCAAGCGTATCAGGTGCTTGTTCTTTGCAGGACAGGTGAATGGAACGACCGGATATGAGGAGGCTGCGGCCCAAGGATTTATGGCGGGGGCTAATGCGGCTTTGCAGGTTTTGGGGCGTAAGCCGCTTGTTTTGAGCCGTCAGGATGCTTATATTGGGGTGATGATCGATGATTTAGTTACAAAAGGAACGAATGAACCCTATCGAATGTTTACCTCGCGTGCGGAGCGGCGCTTGATTCTGCGGCAAGACAATGCACGGTATCGTTTATTGAGCGCTTCGGACTATTTAGAGGTTGCTCCCAAGGCTTGTCGTGAGCAGACGCATTTATTTGAACAGCAAATTACCGAAGAACTTGCTCGGCTGAGTCGTGAACGTGTTTTAGGGCAAACACTTTTTTCGATTCTTTCGCGTCCAGGTACGCGTTACCTAGATCTCCCGATGAGAAATAATGGTATGATGCCATCTTTGAATACTGAGGATATTGAGCAACGCGAGCACGCTAAATTGTATCATCCTGGTATTTCATCCCTCTGTTATTCCGATGAAGTGATTGCCCAGATCGAGTTACGTGTTAAATATGCTGGCTATATTGCCCAAGAAGAAAAAGCTGCGAATCGCGCAAAAGGACAAGAGGCTGTTCGGATTCCGGTATGGATCGATTATTGGAAAATCCCATCGTTGAGGTACGAATGTCGAGAAAAACTGTCCAAGATTCAGCCCGAGAATTTAGGACAAGCCGCTCGTATTCCTGGTGTGAACCCTCCGGATATTGCTGTCCTAGCCTTAATGATCAAGCGTGGCCATAATTAACAAGTTATGCGACATAAATCATCCGATTATCGCTTGACATTCTATCTCTGGTGACCTATGCTATAAATACCTTAAATCGTAAAGAAGGAGAAGGGTATGAAAAAAATAGTGAAAGTAGCAGCAAAAAAGGCAACAGCCCCTAAAGTTGTTAAGACAGTGGTCGTTTCAAAAACAGAGGTCAAGAAAGCTGTAAAAGCAAAGACACAGCGCACGACATTTAGTGTTCGCGCAAAAGAAGGCAGTAAGGTTTTTATTGCTGGGTCGTTTAATGATTGGGATCCGACAGCCAAGCAGATGGTTGACAAGAAGGGCGACGGTTTCTTTGTCGCGACCGTCAATCTCGAACCGGGTGCGCATCAGTACAAGTTCGTGATTGATGGTATTTGGTGTGCAGATCCTGAATGTACCGATTGGGTCCATAACGATCATGGCACTTTGAACAGCGTCAAGAACGTGGAATAAACTCGTGAAAATATTCCGGCCACGGCTTGCAGTGACGCTCGGCGACCCTGCTGGAGTCGGGCCGGAGTTGGTATTACGTTTACTAGCTGATGAGCAATTGGCTGCTATGGGGCAGATTGTTGTTTATGGAAATTATGCAGTAGCCATGCGTGTCGCAGAAGCGGCGCGCATTTCTTTTTATCAGAAAGATGTTTCAGCAGGCAGTCTGCCTTATGGACATGAATGGGTCGAAATCCCGTTTCCGGAAACCATGACGATTGTGCCGGGCTGTGTGCAAGAGGCGTGTGGGAGACAAGCGCTTGCCTGTATTGAACGCGCCACACGAGATGTTCTCGAAAACAGGGCTGATGCGTTGGTGACTGCTCCCATCAACAAAGCAGCTATGCATTTGGCGGGGAGCGATTTCCCTGGCCACACTGAATTGTTAGCGCATCTGACGAAAAGTGCCAGTGATCCGTGCATGGCCTTTGTGGCAGATATTGATCAATCAAAGCCGATCTTTCCTATGGTAAGCCTAGTGACTATTCATGAGCCGCTCGCCAAGGTGTCCTCGTTACTCACCATTGCACGCATTGAGCGGGTTATTCGTTTGACGTACGAAGGGTGTGTTAAAAGAGGCATTTTCCAGCCACACATTGGCGTTCTGGCTTTTAATCCCCATGCGGGGGAAGGGGAACTGTTTGGCGATGAAGAGGCGCGTGTGATCCAGCCCGCCATCGAACGCGTTCGAGAGGAGGGTATTCATGTCTCAGGGCCTTTGGTTCCAGACACTGCATTTTTGACAAAATATGATGCAGTTGTGGCCATGTACCATGACCAGGGGCTGATTCCCTTTAAGATGGCGGCCTTTGATTCTGGCGTCAATATCACCCTGGGCCTACCCATCATCCGCACCTCTCCGGATCATGGCACTGCATTTAATATTGCTTGGCAGGGTGTAGCCAAAACGGACAGCTTTTTGAATGCCGTTAAACTTGCCGCACAGATGGCGCACTAAAACTACATCCACGTAAAGCCGAAATCGACAAGCCACTGGACGGTTTCGTCGAGGAAACACTCGGGCGTAGATGCGCCACTGGTGATGCCCAGCGTGCCATAGGCATTCCAGTCGTAAAGGCTTAATTCTGCAATGTCGCTAATGAGCTTGGCGTGTGCACCTGCCGCTTGCGCGGTCTCAACAAGACGTTGACTGTTAGAGCTGTTGGCAGAGCCGAGGACAATCATGCATTCACAACGTTTCGCAAGATCTTCGACCGCATGCTGACGGTCACGGGTTGCATAACAAATGTCTGCATGGGGCGGACAGATAAGGTGGGTATAACGTGCGCGTAATGCGAGCATCACCTTTTCAACTTGAGATTCCCCAAGTGTGGTTTGTGTAACAACAGCGATAGGCTGATCGTCTGGCAACGTAAGGTTTAAAATTTCTTCGGTATTTTCAATAACGTGTACGCGGTCTGGTGCTTCCCCTACTACACCAATGACCTCTTCGTGCTTCCGATGGCCAATACAGACGATGTTGATGCCTGTTGAAGCAAAGCGGCGCACTTCTTCGTGTACCTTTGCAACAAAGGGACAGGTTGCATCAATGACGCGGAGGTGTCGCGCCTCGGCTTGTTGCCGTACTTCTGGCGACACACCATGCGCCGAAAACAGAAGGCTGGACCCCGCCGGGACATCTTCAACACGTTTCACGAAAATCATTCCTTGCGACGACAGACGGAAAACAACATGCTGGTTATGGACGATCTCGTTGAGGCAATAAATGATATCTCTTCCGGCATTTTGTTGTAACGCAGCCTCTGCCATATTAATCGCTCGTGCCACACCCGAACAAAAGCCGTGGGGGTGTGCAATGAAAAGTCCCCTGTTGGAGAATGGAGTAGAGTGGTTTGCCTCCTCGCACGCGTCTCCAGAAGAATCAAACAACCCAGGGTTGTTATCTTCGAGGGAGTTTATAATTTGCTCCGCAGAGGTGAGATAAGCCTTCCGACTGTTGCAGTCTTTGCAACAGGGCACGACATTGCCTTTGGTACTTGAACCCCCGCGTGAAACCGGCACGATGTGATCCATGGTCACATCGGAGGGGTCCACTTTTTCGTGACAATAGTGGCAGACGCCGAGTTGGCATTGTTGTTGCCACCATAAGCTTTTCTTCAGATCGCGCGCCCGTTCGCGTTCACGACGGACATGCGCTGGGTCGCTGTGAATATCAATCCAATCACTCATACGCGTTTAAAGAGCCCTGTACGCCAATTTTCAATGCGAATCGAATCGCTCTCAA
>SESF01016941.1_pt1 | contig 16205 bp, 10 predicted proteins | sample 3171521 | NCBI WGS metagenome assembly SESF01 (sample SAMN10866945, study PRJNA518727) | freshwater metagenome | biome: subpolar coniferous forest; feature: holomictic lake; material: water; isolation source: holomictic Lake 227, 6 m and 8 m depth | place: Canada: near Kenora, Ontario | collected...
TGGTCTGCAACAACCACTATGGCATGACTCATCGCAGCGATGACGAAGTCATGGGCGTGGACCGTATGGCGCGCCGGCCGGCCGGTTTTGCCGACAACAACATGCACTCCGAAGTCGTAAACGGCATGAACGTGCTCGCCGTCCGCGACGCGGTCAAGCGCGCCACCAAGCTGTGCCGCGATGGCCAGGGCCCCGTGTTTCTCGATGTGGACTGCTACCGTTACTGGGGCCACTCGCTCAGCGATCCGCGCAATGAGTATCGCACCAAGGAGGAGGAGGCGGCCTGGAAGGCGATCGACGCGATCGAGGCCTACAAGAAAGAATTGCTGGCCGCCGGGGTATTGGACGCGACGAGCCTCGCCGTGGTTGAGAAACGCGTCGTGGATCGCAACGCCCGCGCTTCCAAGCGGGCCGTCGCGGCCGCTGATCCGCTGGCCGAGGACGTGCTGACGTTCATGTACACCGATACGAAGTGCGAGACCGTGCCCGCCGAGTTTGCGAAAGTGGATCTTGTCGGCCCGCTGCCCGAGATCAAGCGCGTCAACGGTGAACTGACCTACAAGGACGCCCTAAAAGAAGCGCTGGTGCAGGAAATGGCGCGCGACAAGCGCGTGGTATTCTATGGGGAGGACGTGGCCGATTACGGCGGCGCCTTCAAGGTCACCAAAGGGCTGCTCGAAGCCTTCGGGCGCGACCGCGTCTTCAACACCCCCATCAGCGAAGCCTGCATCTGCGGCACCGGCTGCGGCGCGGCGATGAACGGGCTGCGGCCGATCGTCGAGCTGATGTATTTCGACTTCGCGCTCATGTCGTCCGACCAGATCAGCAACCAGGCGGCGAAATGGCATTACATGAGCGGCGCCCAGACGGAGGTGCCGCTGGTTATCCGCTGCTCGGCTGGCGCCGGCAAAGGCTATGGCGGTCAGCATTCCCAGACGCTCGAATCCATGTTCTGCCACATCCCCGGATTGTATGTGGTTTATCCGGCGACGCCCGCCGATGCGAAGGGCATGCTCAAGTCGGCCATCCGTGACAACAACCCGATCATGTTTGTCGAGTCGCAGGCGCTCTACGGCATGAAGGGGCTGGTGCCGGAAGGTGAATACCTTGTGCCGCTTGGCGTTGCAGACGTGAAGCGCGCGGGCACCGACATCACGCTGGTGGCCTGGGGCCCGCTGGTGCATGATTGCCTCAAGGCGGCCGACAAGCTGAAAGCGGAACGCGGCGTCAGCGCCGAGGTCATCGACCTGCGCAGCCTGGTGCCCCTGGACATGGATACGGTGTTACGCTCGGTCCAGAAGACCGGCCGTTGCGTGGTCGCCAGTCAGGCCATTCATATCGGCAGCTATACGGGCGAGATCGCCTCGACCATTCAGGACGAAGCGTTCGATTATCTCGATGCGCCCGTCAAGCGCGTGGGCGCCAAGAACGGCATCGCGCCGCAGTCGCACATTCTCGAAGCGGCGTTCCTGCCCAATGTCAACGACATCCTCGCCGCCGCCAACTCCATCCTGTGAGGTAACCTATGGCTACCCCAATTATCATGCCCAAGTTCGGTCAGATGACCGAAGAGAGCGCCATCGTTGAATGGCTCAAGAGGGAAGGCGATAAGGTCAACAAGGGCGACATCCTTTTCACCGTCGAGACGGACAAGTCGGTCATGGACGTGGAGAGCTTCGAGGCGGGCACGCTGCTGAAGATCGTCGTGAAGCCGCGAGTCAGTGTCCCGGTCCAGAGCACGGTCGGTTTTCTCGGCCAACCCGGCGAACCGATCCCCGAGGTCACCGCGCCCGCCCCGGCTCCGAAGCTCAAAGAGGCAGTGCCAGCGGCTCCTGTCGCGGCGCTTCCTCGCACGGTAGTTCAGTCAGTCCAGGCCGCGGCCGCCCCAGCATCCCAACCCTCCACCACTCCGCCACTCCAATCCCCCCGGTTCCGCATCAGCCCTCGCGCTGCGGCATTGGCGCGCGATTGCGTCATCGACCCTTCGCGCATTACGGGCTCCGGTCCGAGTGGACGCGTGGTGGAGAAGGACGTTAAGGCCTATCTGGAGACAAAGGGCTACCGCCAGCTTCGCATTTCGCCTGCGGCCAAACAGCTTGCGGCGAAGGAGAAGCTGGATGTGCTGGCGATCCAGGGCACCGGCGACTCAGGCCGCATCAACGTCATCGACGTTGAGCGGGTGCTGGCGGAGAAGCCGAAGCCGATGAGCAAGATGCGGCAGATCATTGCCCAGCGGCTGACGCAGAGTGTCGTCACGGCCCCACACTTCTTCGTGACCGTCGAAGTGGACATGACCGACCTGGTGAAGTTCCGCGCCCAGCTCAAAGCGAAGGGTGCGCCCTACACCGTCACCGACTTCATCTCGCAGTCGGTGGTGCTGACGCTGAAGGAGTTTCCCGCGGTGAACAGCGCGACGGATGGCAAGACCACCCGTTGGAATAGCCATGTGCATCTTGGCGTCGCGGTCTCGCTGGAGCAAGGCCTGGTGGTGCCGGTGATTCGCAACGCGGACGAGCTAACCATGGCCGAACTGAATGTTCGTGCGAAAGAACTCGCGGAGAAGGCCCGCACCGGAAAGCTCGCGCCGGATGAGATGAGCGGTAGCACTTTCACGATCTCGAACATGGGCATGCTCGACGTGGAGAACTTCACCGCGATCATCAACCCCGGGGAGAGCGCGATCCTCGCGGTATCCAGCACGTTGAAGAAAGCCGTGGTGCGCGACGACAAGGTGGTCGTTCGCTCGATCATGAAGGTGACGTTGTCATCCGACCACCGGATCATCGATGGCGCCATGGCGGCGCGATTCAGCAACGCGGTTAAGCAAAAGCTCGAGGACATTGAGTTGTGGAAGCTGCTGACGGCCTGAGCCGGTCATTTCGCTTAGGCGGCGGAGCGCCGGCATTTTGCCGGCTTAGGCCATCCGAGCGGTGTAAGCCGGCAAGATGCCGGTGCTCGTGCGCTGGCTCGGCTTTTTGCGGCGTGTGTGGCCTATCTGGGCCTTCGCGTTGCCTATGACCACGCTTACCAAAACCTTCGTCGGGTATGGCTTTGGCGCCATTCAAGGTGGCCTGTTTCTCTACGAAGCGTTCCGCTCCGGGCAATTCAGGCGCTTGGTCGTTGCCGAAGTCGTTCCGGAGGTTGTGGCGTCGGTTCGCCGTGCTCAGGGCCGTTTCCGCGTCAATATTGCCACGCGGACTGGGATTGCAGTCCAGGAGGTGACGGGTGTGGAGATCTTGAACCCAACCGTGCCGGCGGATGCGCGGGCGCTGGCGGATGCGCTCGCAGAGGCTTCTGAGATCGCCACCGCCCTGCCGAGTGTCGAATTCTACCAGCGAGGCGAGCCCTCAGTGGCCAGCCTGATTGCCGGCGCCATCCAAACCAAGCTCGCCCGGGAGAATCTGCCTCCTGCCATCGTCTATACGGCGGAGAATCATAACCATGCGGCGGAGATGCTTCAGGAGCGGTGCGACCACTTCCTTGACGAGCCTGCCCGCGCCGCTGCTCCCCGCGCGGTTCAGTTTCTGAACACGGTCATTGGCAAGATGAGCGGGGTGGTGACGGCGCCAGGCCAGATCAGGGCCGAGGGCCTGGCTTGCCTGGTTGAGGATTCTCCCCGGGCCCTGCTGGTGGAGGAATTCAATCGCATCCTGATCACGCAGATTCGGCTGCCTGGCTTCAAGCGGGGCATCGGGGTGTTCATCGAGAAACCGGACCTGCTCCCGTTTGAGGAGGCCAAGCTGTACGGCCACAATGCGGTCCACGCCCTGTTGGGCTACCTCGCCTCACGCAAGGGCTACCGCTTCATGTCGGAGGTGGCTGACGACCCTGGGCTAATGAAGCTCGCGCGCGAAGCGTTCCTGGAGGAGTCGGGAGCCGCGCTGATGGCCCGATATCAGGGAATCGACCCGCTGTTCACCCCCGCAGGTTATCAGGTCTATGCGGACGATCTGCTGGAGCGAATGACGAACCCGTATCTGCGCGATCGCATCGAGCGCGTCATCCGCGATACCCCGCGCAAGCTTTCTTGGGACGACCGCTTGATCGGCACCATGCGGCTCGCTCTCGACGCGGGAGTGACGCCCCGACGATTTGCTCTGGGTGCCGCCGCCGCGTTCGAGACCCTCTCCGCGCCGCGTGGTGCGGTCGAGGCCATGAACGCACTCTGGCTCGCGCCTGATCAGCCGCCCGGCCGCAAGTCCCAATTGATCGGTCTCATCACGGAAGCCCAAACCAAACTGAAATCTAAGGAAAGATAATTATGGAAACGTTTGATATCGTAGTCATTGGCGCCGGTCCCGGCGGTTATCCCGCCGCGATCCGTGCCGCTCAACTCGGCGCCTCGGTCGCCATTGTGGAGAAGGAACAATTGGGCGGCACCTGCCTGAACTGGGGTTGCATCCCCACCAAGGCGCTGATTGCCGCCGCCGATACGTTCGCCCGGATCAAGCACGCCGAGGCGTTTGGCATCACCGTCAAGGGTGCGTCGGTGAATTACGCCGCCATGATCGGGCACAAGAACAAGGTCGTCAGCCAGCTCCAAAGCGGCATCAAGCAACTGCTGACCGCTAACGGCGTGAAGCAGTTCTCTGGGGTGGCCTCCTTCAAGGACCGCAACACTGTCACCATTGCCGGGAGCGGTGGCACGACGTCCGCGGTTGAGTCTCCGACCCTCAGCGCCAAGAAGATTATTATTGCCACTGGTTCCACTTCGGTCATGCCTGGCTTCCTGCCGAAACACGAGCGCGTCGTGGAAAGTCGTGGCTTTCTCGACCTCACCCGGCTGCCCGAATCCATGCTGGTGCTCGGCGGCGGATTTATCGGCTGCGAGCTGGCCTGCATGGCGGCGATGCTCGGTGTGAAGGTGACCATCGTCGAATTGCTCGAAGACATTCTGCTGCTGCTGGATCCCGATGTGCGCCGCGAAGTGCGCGCGCACATGGAGAAGAGCCTCGGAATCCGCGTCCTCACCGGCCAAGCGCTGGAAAAGGTTTCCGCCGATGCCAACGGCGTGACCGGCCACTTCGGCGACGAAGTGCTCAAAGCCGACCTGCTCCTGAGCGCCATTGGTCGCAAGCCAGTCGCTGAGGGGTTGAAGCTGGAGAATGCTGGCGTGAAGGCCAGCGAGCGCGGGTTCATCGAGGCTGACGACTGCTGCCGCACCAATGTCGCCACCATCTTCGCCATCGGCGATGTGACGGGCAAAATCCAGCTCGCCCACTACGCCACCGCCCAGGGCATCGCTGCGGCCGAGAACGCCGTTAACCCGAAGTCGCACAAGCACGACACCATTGTGCCGAACGTCATCTTCACTTCACCCGAAGTCGGCACCGTCGGCCTCAGCGAGGCGGACGCGAAAAAGCAGGGCAGGGCGGTCCGGATCGGCAAGTTCCGCTTTGCCGGGCTGGGCAAGGCCCTGGCGGTTGGAGAAACCACGGGCTTCGTGAAGTGGATCGCCGACGCTGCCACGGGTCAACTGCTCGGCGCTGCTGCCGTCGGCCCTCACGCCACGGAGTTGATTTCCGAAGCCACCACCGCTATTCGCGCCGAGCTGACCGTCCAGGAACTCGGCCGCACGATCCATGCGCACCCAACTTTCAGCGAAGCCTGGATGGAGACAGCCCACGCTGTCCTCGGCGAAGCGATCCACGCGCCGCCGAAACGCAAAGCGTAGCGCGGAGCTCTAAGGGTGGGTTGGGGGTAGTTCGCGATTGCGTTTCCGTTGTTCCCAGCGACAGCGTTGGACTGTGATGCGGTGATGAGATAGCATCAGATGCATGAGGACGACTTTGGGCATCGAGGGTGATGTGTTGCAGGCGGCCAAGGGACTGGCGCAACGCAATGGAGGCACGGCAAAAGCTCCGTCAGGAGCGTCATGTTTGTAGTTGGAACCGTCCCCAACCGAAACAAGCTCCATGAGGAGCGGCACGAAAAGAAACACCAAGCAGGACGTGCCCACCACTTCGGCATCCATGAATCTTCGATCGCAGGTGTAATTCAGTCACTCTACCCCAGCCCTGACGGGCTTGGGATGCCTGCGTTGCGCCTCGGTCGCGTTGGCGACTACTCCGATTGCTGCAATAGTATTGGCATGATCGCTGAGACCGGGTGACAAGTCTTGAACCGCTATAGTCATGAGCGCCCGCAAACTTTATCCGAAGCTGTTGACTAACGTGCAGAACGTCCGCTTTGCGGATTTCTGCAAGGTGGTTGAGGCGTTTGGCTACCGGTTGGACCGTATGCGGGGCAGTCAGCACATTTACGAGCAGCGGGCGACCCCGCGCGTCCGTTAAACATTCAGAATTGCCGGGCGAGGCTACTCAGCGCAGTGTGCCGGCGTGGTTCTGAACTCCAATAGTCGAAATTGTCCGCAAGCGGCATGTCCGGGCGAAATGCGGTTTGCCAGAGCTGATCGATGCTGTGCTTCGCTTGCCACACCACGAGCGCGGTGCAGGAAGCGGAAGCGGTAATTCATGCGCTGTCGGCCACGGAACAAGATTCACTCTTGGCCAAGAGGGGTTGCGCGGCGGCGGGTTTGAGGTCTGGATGGGGCGTAGGGTCGGCGGAACGATAGGGAAATTAGCCCATCGTCACCGTGCGCGCCTCAGCCATCGCGGGCGGCCAGCCACCGGCGGAACGATTATGAAAGCACCCACAGGCGCAACATTCTCTCCCGAGGGCATTGCGCCTGATCAAAACCGAGACTTAGAGCCGAGCCTTGCCTTCCTTCTTCGCCTTGGCCCATCTCGCCTTAGTCAAGGCGGACAACCGGGCCCTGCCGGCATCGCTTACCTTCCGCCTGGGTGCCGGTTTGGCGGCTGGCTGGCTGGCCTTTCGTGCGGCCGTTCTCTTGGCCACACCGGCACGAATATTGGCAATGCCAGTCTCGCTCAGCTTCCGCTTGGGTGCGTTCCCTTTGGTGCCAGCCCAGCGCGCCCTGGCAGCCGCAGACATGGCCGCACGGCCCGCCGCACTAATCGTGCGTTTCTTCTCTTCGCGCGCGGGCGGGAGTTCGCCGGCGCTGGTAGCTACCTGTCCTCCCAGGATCTGAGCCAGCTCCGCTTGCAGGACCTGAATCTGCTCCTGGATATTAGCTGCCTGTCGCAGTGCTTGTGCAGTGATTGTAATCGGATTCATGATGCACGTATCATAACCTTATGAGGATGCAAGGCCAAGTCCATTTTTCATACCGCCCCTTCATTAACCCTCCGCTGAAGTCGGGACTGGAGTTAAGCCATTCTGGATCGGTCAACTCCCCGGATTAACAGGGCATTTTGCGGCAAGCCCTTGGTCAAGCACGAGCTAATCCACCGCTTGAACCCTGTAGCCGCCGGACTTCTCGTCCGCCTCGAGCCGCAGCAGGCCGCGCTTTTGCGCTTCCAGAAGCAGGTCGTTAAAGGATCGAAATCCGTAGGCGCGCTCGTTGAAACCAGGGTTGCGGCGCTTGATCGCCTGCTTGATCATCGAACCCCATATCGGCTCGTCCGCCTCCCGCTCCTGGGTGAGGGCTTCCAGCGTTTCCACTACCAGGTCGAACGCCTTCTCCAGCGACGGCCCTTTGTTATCGCCTTCGGCCAGCTTCGTCGCCGCACCGCTCGGCGCGGTGCGCCGCCGCGCCCGGGCTGGCTCCGTGCGGACCAGGTCGTCGTAGTAAATGAACTCGTCGCAATTCCCGATAAACAAGTCGGAGGTGGAATTCTTCACCCCTACGCCGATGACTGTCTTGGCATTCTCGCGCAGCTTGCTCACGAGGGGAGAGAAATCCGAGTCGCCGCTAAGGATGACAAAGGTATCGACGTGACCTTTGGTGTAGCACAGGTCCAGCGCATCGACCACCATCCGAATGTCAGCCGAGTTCTTGCCGGACTGCCGCAGGTGGGGAATCTCGATGAGTTCGAAAGCGGCCTCGTGCAGATCGCGCTTGAAGGTCTTGTAGCGGTCGAAGTCGCAGTAGGCCTTTTTGACCACGATATGTCCTTTGAGCAGCAGGCGTTCGAGCACCTTCTGGATGCTGAAAGCAGGGTAGTGGGCATCGTGGGCACCGAGAGCGATGTTCTCCAAGTCGAGGTACACCGCCATGGTCGCGTTGGAATCTGGGGCATTCATGATCTATTCAATCAGGTCGATTACAAGCTCCTCCACTGCGCGGGGCAAAGCGAGAGAAAAACGGCGCGGGATTTGCCCGGAGATCGCAGGGCGGAATTGACATGTAGCAGGCGTTGCCGTCACAATGCCACAGGCCTGCCGTAGTACGATGGCAGCCTAAGACGATTTTGGAGCAGGCCGTAGGGCTATGAAGCAGATTGTTGCAGATCGAATTCTCGCGGGCTAGGCCAGGGTGCTGCTCAGTACGTGCATGAGATATGAAACCAAACTCCTCCCGTGATCCCGCCGGTTTGCGCCGCGCCGCGGAGGCGCGGCTGAAGAATCGCCGCGCCACGACCGGGCCCCGGACCGGAGCCGACCTGGCAAGCCTCCAGCACGAGCTGCAAGTACACCAGGTCGAGCTGGAACTGCAGAACGAAAGCCTCCTCAAATCCCAAGCCGAGCTCAAGACTGCCCTGGAGGGTTACACCGACCTCTACGACTTTGCGCCGGTAGGCTACCTCACCTTGGGACCCGATGGAGGAATCCGGCAGGTCAACCTCACTGCCGCAAAAATGCTCGGGGTTGAACGTTCGCGCCTGGTGGAACGGCGCCTGGGGCAATTCGTATGCCCGGCTGACCGTGCGGCCCTGACGACCTTTCTGAAAAGCGTATTCGAGGGGCAAGGCCGCGAATCCTGTGAAGTGACCCTGGCGAACGCCGCCGAGCCGCCACCAGTCGTTCGCCTCGAGGCGGTGGCCGTGCCGTCCGGGCAGGAATGCCGCGCGGTCCTGAGCGATATCTCCATCAAGAAACATGACGAAGGTTTGTTGCGGCGCATTGAGGAACGCTATCGCAACCTGTTTGAGACCATGGTGCAAGGGGTCGTGTATCAGGATGCGGCTGGTTATATCTTCTCGGCCAACCCGGCGGCCGAGCGGATTTTGGGGCTGACGCTCGACCAAATGCAGGGCCGCACCTCGGTGGACCCGGGATGGAAAGCCATCCACGAAGATGGGTCGGATTTCCCCGGCGGCACCCATCCGTCGATGGTCGCGCTCCGAAGCGGTGAGCCGGTGCGGGATGTGATCATGGGGGTGTATCATCCGCTCGCCGACCGCCCGGTGTGGATCAACGTGAATGCCATTCCTGAGTTCAGGCCCGGGGAGACCGTCCCCTACCAGGTGTACACCACGTTTGAAGACATTACCGAACGTAAGCGGGCGGAGGCGGCTTTGCGGCAATGGGCGGGTGCCTTCGAGCACTGTGCCCATGGCATTGGCCTCGGGACGCCCGGGACGAATCAGGTGGTAGCCTGCAACCCGGCCCTGGCCCGCATGATCGGATGCCCGGTCGAGACCCTCACGGGCTCGCAGGCAATCAGCCTCTATGCCGCTGAGGATCACGAGCGCGTGCAGCGATACATTGCCGAGGCGGAACGCGTCGGGCAGGTGAGGTTTGAGGCCCGGATGGTTCGCGTGGATGGCACCGTGTTCCCGGTCCAGATGGACCTCGTGAGTGTGCGCGACGCCGAGGGGAAGCCAATGTACAACGTCGCCACAGCGCAGGACATTAGCGAGCGCCAGGCGGCGGTGAAAGCCCTGCTGGAGAGTGAGCGGCACTTTGCCGAGATGTTCCACGCCAGTCCGGCGGCGATCGGCATCAGTCGCCTTCGAGACGGCCAGTTTCTGGATGTCAACGAGGCGTTTGAACGTCTTTATGGCTACCGGCGTGAGGAGGTTATCGGACACACCTCGAATGAGCTGCGGCTCTGGCGCTCCACGAATCGTGCCCGGGTAATAGCGGAGCTGTGCGAGAAGGGACGGGTCCAGGATTTGGAGATTAGCGGACGTTGCAAGACCGGCGAAACGCGTGAATTTCTGGTTGCTATGGAGCTGATCGACAGGGCGGGAGAAACCTGCATCCTGGGGATTCTGACCGACATCACCGAGCGCAAGCGGGCGGAAGATCTGAACCGCCTCCAGCATGGCCTGGCACTTGTCCTGGGGGGCGGAAGCAACCTGCAGGAAGGGTTGCGGGCATGCCTGGACGCGGCCATGGCGGCGACCGGTTTGGACTGTGGCGGGTTCTACCTGCTGGACGAGGCGACAGGGGCCCTGGAACTCTTCAGCCACCGTGGGCTGTTGCCGGACTTTGTGGACAGCGCGGCGCGTCACGAGGCCGGATCGGCTCAGACCCGGCAGGTAATGGCCGGCAAACCCATTTACGCCCGGTTCTCCGAAATGGATCTGGCACTCCCGGAAGTGCAATTGCGCGAGGGTTTGCGTTTCCTGGCGATGGTTCCCCTGTCCCATAACGGTCGCACTATCGGCTGCTTGAACGTCGCCTCGCATACGCTCGAGGACATCCCCGATCCTCTTCGTCGGGCGCTGGAGACCATCGCCGCCGGGGCGGCCAGCGCTATTGTTCGCTTGAGAACAGAAGAGGCTTTGCAAGAGAGCGAAGAGCGGTTCCGCCAAATGGCGGAGCGGATCAACAGCGTGTTCTGGGTAAGCGATCCCGAGATTTCCCGCCTCCATTATGTGAGTCCCGCATACGAGCAAATTTGGGGGCGGACCTGCGCCAGCCTTTACGAGCGGCCCGAGTCCTTTCTGGAAGCCGTGCATCCCGAGGACCAGGCGCGGGTCATCGGGAACTTGCGAGCCAGGCAGACCGAAGCCCCGGAAGCCTTCGAGATTGAATATCGCATCGTGCGGCGTGATGGCTCGGTGCGCTGGATTCGGAACCGGGGTTTCCCCGTCCAAGACCAGGTGGTTGGGTTGCTCCGCATGGTGGGCATTGCCGATGACATTACGGAAGCCAAACAGGCGGAGGACGATCTGCGCGTGCATGGTGAGCAGCTTGGCGCCTTGTGGGATCGCCTGGAAAGGCTGCGCGAGGAGGAGCGCACCCGCATGGCTCGCGAGGTGCACGATGTGCTGGGACAGTTGCTCACGGGGCTGAAAATGGATATTTCCTGGGGGGAACGCCGCTACGCCCACATCAACGACGAACCCTTGCGTCGCTCGCTGGAGGAAAAGGCGGGGCAGACCTCACAGCTGGTCGATGTGATGATCGAGACGGTGCAAAAGATTTCCCGCGAATTGCGGCCGAGCGTGCTGGATAATATCGGCCTGGGGGCGGCGCTTCAATTCGAGGCCCGGCAGTTTCAAGAGCGGACCGGGATGGCCTGTCAGGTCTCCGTGCCTTCGGACACGTTCGCCCTGGAGCCGGAGCGGGCCACGGGCGTGTTCCGGGTGTTCCAGGAGCTGCTGACGAATGTGGCGCGCCATGCGCAGGCGACCCGCGTGACCGTGGCCCTCAGCCGGACGGCAAATGAGCTGACGGTGGAGGTCAGCGACAACGGTCGCGGCATTCGCGTGGAGGAGTTGAGCCATCCCCAGTCCCTGGGGTTACTGGGCATGCACGAGCGGGCGTCGTTGTTGGGGGGGCGGTTCAGCCTGCGCGGCGAGCCCGGGGCCGGCACGACAGCAACGTTGACAATCCCCACGGAATTCACAGCTCTGAAACCGAGGCAGCCATGAAGTTTCTGATTGCATGCCTCTCATCCAAAGGAGGAGAGGGAGATGGGGGGCGCATTCGCGAGTCCTTGGTATTCGGGCGGAGCGCCGGTTTCCAAACCGGCTTAGAGCGGGTGGGTGGTTGGACAGGTTGCAACCTGAGCACACGTTCAGCCGGTTTGGAAACCGGCGTTCCGCCCGGGACTCGCGAAGGCACCCGGGAGACAGCGACGCGGGGACAAAGACAAACTCCAGAAAGAGTTTTACACCGGTCTGAATTCCAACGTAGGGTATTGCCGATGAGAGAAAACCGATTACCTCTTAGCGTGCTGGTTGCGGATGATTCGAGCGTTATTCGCGAACGGTTGGTGGCCCTGCTGAACGAAGTGCCAGGGGTGTCTGTGGTCGGGGAAACTGTCTGCGTTTCCGGGACCATGGAGGCGGTCCGCCGCCTGCGCCCCGCAGTGGTGGTTCTGGACCTGAGCATGCCGGGCGGCAGCGGGTTGGATGTGCTCCGGTGCATGAAGGAGGAGCAGCTCGGGGCCATGGTCATTGTGCTCACCAACTATTCGTTTCCCGAGTATGAGAAAGAGGCGAGCCGGTATGGCGCGGCCGCTTTCCTCAACAAGTCCACTCAATTCATGAAGGTAGCCGACATGGTGCGAGGTCTGGCGGAGCAGGCGCGAGCTACTGCTGCCGCTGACGGAAAGCCGGACGGCACCGCGACCCCTACCAATCCATCTTACACTCCCACGGCCGCGAGTTCCGCGCTACCTGGGGAAGCCGACCCGCTCGCACTTCCGACCGGCACCGAATAGGCTCGCTATGGACAGCCACCGCAGAAACACGCTGGCCGTGAAGCCGGAACCCCGGCCCGCAGATAAGGGGGTCGAGGGCTCCAGTTCCTTCCATGAGGTTGAACCTGATCTGTTGACCGAGGTGGCGGGGGACCTGGTTCTTGGCTTGGAAGCCATCGAGCAGGAAAAGGAGCGCCTGAAAACCGAAGGCCGGCTGCGCCAGGTCTGCTCGGCGCCGGAGGAATCGGAGCGGCTGGCGAGCGCGACACTGGATTCGCTTTCGGCCCGCATCGCCATCCTGGACAAGGCGGGCGTAGTCCTGGCCGTTAACCAGGCGTGGCGCAGGTTTGCCGCGGAGAGCCATTCCGTGAGTGGAGCGGTTTGTGAAGGGGCCAATTACCTGGCGGTCTGCGACGCGGTGACCGGCGCAGAGGCGACGATGGCGAGAGCGTTTGCTGAGGGCATCCGCAGCGTATTGGATGGGCGGCAAAGGGACTTCAGCCTGGAGTACCCGTGCCAGGCCCCTTCGCAGCAGCGCTGGTTTGTGGGCCGCGTGACGCGGTTCGTGGGCGAAGGTCCAGTGCGCGTCGTGGTGGCTCACGAGAACGTTACGGAGTGCAAGCGGGTGGAGCTTCGCCTCACCGCGTTCTCGGCTCTGGGCGAGCGTCTGAGCGGGGCGCGGACAGCCAGGGAAGCGGCCATCGTCATCGCCGAGGTGGCCGACCAACTGCTGGGCTGGGATGCGTGCGTGTGCGACCTGTATTCAGCCGCGGAAGACAAGTTGTCTCAGGTGCTGGGTATGGACATCATCAATGGCCGGCGCGCGGACTGCGATCCGGTCAACGATCATCTGCCGCCCAGCCCGTTGGCCCGGCGAGTCATCGAACACGGAGGGCAACTGGTCTTAAGGGATTCGCCGGCGGCGAGGAGCACCGACACGCTGCCCTATGGCGACACGACCCGGCCGGCGGCAGCGATTCTTTATGTGCCGATCCGCCAAGGCGCGGAAGTTATCGGGCTGATTTCCATCCAGAGCTACTCCCCCGGAGCCTATGACCAGCGCAGCCTGGAGACCTTGCAGGCACTCGCGGACCATTGTGGCGGGACGCTGGCCCGCCTCCGGATCGAGGAATCGCTGCGCATTTCCGAAGCGCAGTTTCGGTCGGTCTGGGAGAAGTCCATCGACGGCATGCGATTGACGGACCGGGAGGGGCGGATTGTGGCGGTCAATGAGGCCTATTGCCAGTTGGTAAAGCTCCCGCGGGAGAAGCTGGAGGGAGAGCTCTATTCAGTGGTTTACGAGGGTGAGCGCCCCAGCGGAGATCTGGAGAGCTACCAGGAGCGCCTCGAGGCCGGAACGGTTGCCCCGCGGATCACCGCGCGGACCCGGCTCTGGAACTCCGAAGAAGTGGACCTGGAGGTTGCCAATTCTTTCATCGAGCTCGACCGGCAGGGCAAAGTGCTATTCAGCATTTTCCGCGACACCACCGAGCGCAGGCAGATCGAAGCGGATTTGCGGCAGTCGCAGAAGCTGGAGGGGATCGGACAGCTTGCGGGCGGCGTGGCACACGACTTCAACAACATGCTGGCGGTCATGCGCGGCAACGCCGAGCTCATGCTGATGGATGGCGATGTGAGCACCCCGGCGCGGGAATTCCTGGACCAGATCATCTCCGCCGCCGAGAGCGCTGCCAACCTCGCCCGGCAATTGCTCCTCTTCAGTCGCAAGCAGGTAATGCAATCCCGGGCGGTGGTCTTGAATGACTTGATTGTCAACCTCGGCAAGATGCTCAGGCGGGTCATCCGCGAAGACATCAAGCTCGAATGCGCCTATGGGGACCCCACGCCGTTCGTCCAGGCTGACCCCGGCATGCTGGAGCAAGTGGTGCTGAATCTGGTCGTCAACGCGTGTGACGCTATGCCGCAGGGGGGGCTGCTGCAGATATCGACCCAAGCCGTGCGGCTGAAGGCCGAGGACATCCGGACCCGGCACGAAGCGCGGGAGGGCGATTTTCTCTGCCTGGCGGTTCGGGACACAGGCACGGGCATCCCTCCGGAGGTCCTGCCGCGCATTTTCGAGCCGTTCTTTACCACCAAGGATGTGGGTAAAGGCACCGGCTTGGGCCTGCCGACCGTGCATGGCATCGTCAAGCAGCACATGGGCTGGGTGGAAGTGTTCAGCCAGGTGGGGACGGGCACGGTCTTCAAGATCTTCCTGCCCGCCATTCCGGAACCGACCATCGTGCTGTCGGAGTCGCTGCCCGAGGTCGGGCTCCCCGGAGGCACCGAGACGATTCTCCTGGTAGAAGACGAGTCTCTGGTGCGCCTGATCGTGCGGCGGGTGTTGGAATCTCATGGTTACAAGGTGCATGCCGCCGCCTCGGCCCGGGAGGCCCAGGAGATTTGGCGCAACCATTCGGGGGAGGTCGCTCTGTTACTGACGGACATGGTCATGCCCGAGGGGGTCACTGGCCGGGAACTTAGCGAACTGCTCCGCGCGCAGAAGCCGGAACTGAAGGTGGTCTTGATGAGCGGCTACAGCCGGGACGTGGTGGGCAGCGACACCGAGTTCGTGCGCCAGACCGAGAGCTACTTCCTTCACAAGCCGTGCTCCACCGACGACGTGGTCCGTACCGTGCGGAATTGCCTGGACGGGAAGTAGGCTCGGTCTGTCCGACCTTATACGGGCTCGCTTTTTCCACCCAACAGTGCTTTAGTATCGAGGTCCGTGGCACAAACTCAAACCAACATGACTGAACAACGACGACTCTCGGAACCCATCCGCATCGGCGACTTGCAGCTCGCCAACCGCATCTTCATGGCCCCGCTGACGCGTTGCCGCGCCAGCGCGGGCCGCGTCCCCAACACGCTCATGCGCGACTACTATGTGCAGCGCGCGTCGGCTGGCTTGATCCTCAGCGAGGCCACTGCGGTGGACCCGATGGGAGTCGGCTATCCGGACACACCCGGCATTTGGTCCCCCGAGCAAGTCCAGGGCTGGAAAGCCATCACCGACGCCGTACGTACGGCGGGCGGCAAGATCTTCCTCCAGCTCTGGCACGTCGGTCGCATCTCTGACCCCAGCTACCTTGGTGGCGCGCTGCCCGTGGCGCCCAGCGCCATCCCGGCCCGCGGAGAAGTCAGCTTACTTCGCCCAAAGCGTTCGTTTGTAACCCCGCGGGCCCTGGAAACCAGCGAGATTCCCGGCCTCGTCGCAGCCTACCGCAAAGGCGCGCAAAACGCGCAGGCCGCCGGCTTTGACGGCGTGGAAATTCATGGCGCCAATGGCTACCTGCTCGACCAATTTCTGCAGGACAGCACCAATCACCGTACTGACCAATACGGCGGCACCATGCAGAACCGCGCCCGACTCATGCTCGAAGTTACTGACGCCGCCATTGGCGTCTGGGGCGCGGATCGAGTAGCCATGCACCTGGCGCCGCGTGGCGATGCTCATGACATGGGGGATTCCGACCTTGCCGCCACCTTCGGCTACGTCGCCAGCGAACTTGGCCGACGGCGCATCGCCTTCATCTGCGCGCGTGAGTCCGTCGGGCCGGGCCGCCTCGGACCACAGCTCAAGGCCCTGTTCGGCGGGACTTACGTCGCCAACGAAGCGCACACTCGTGAAACCGCCGAGCAGTTGTTAGCGGCCGGGGAGGCGGATGCGGTCGCATTTGGAAAGCTCTTTATCGCCAACCCGGACCTGCCGCGGCGGTTCGCTCTGAACGCGCCGCTCAACGTGCCTGTGCCGGAGACTTTTTTCGCTTCGGGTTCCGAGGGCTACACGGATTATCCCGCG
>SESF01014973.1_pt1 | contig 16189 bp, 14 predicted proteins | sample 3171521 | NCBI WGS metagenome assembly SESF01 (sample SAMN10866945, study PRJNA518727) | freshwater metagenome | biome: subpolar coniferous forest; feature: holomictic lake; material: water; isolation source: holomictic Lake 227, 6 m and 8 m depth | place: Canada: near Kenora, Ontario | collected...
GGCCATATACATCACCGCAGCCAGCCCGACCGCGATAATCAAACCCTGGCCGGCATTGAGCATCGCCAGCGAGGTCTGGCTTTTGACCGACGCGCGTTCATAAGAGCACAGCGCTTCGTCGTAACGGCGGGCCTCGTGGTCTTCATTGCCGAAATATTTGACGGTTTCGTAGTTCAGCAGACTGTCGATCGCGCGCGTATTGGCGCGACTGTCGGTCTCGTTCATCTGGCGCCGGAATCGGGTGCGCCATTCGGTCACCACCAAAGTATAAACGATGTACCCGAACACCGTGACCAAAGTCACCAGCGCAAACCACACGCTGAACAGATGCCACAGAACCATCGTGACCAGCGCCAATTCCAACAATGTCGGCAGAATATTGAACAACATGAAGCGCAGCAGGGTTTCGATGGCGCGGTTACCGCGCTCGATCGAACGGCTGAGCCCGCCGGTCTGGCGGTCGAGGTGAAAGCGCAGGCTCAGCGCATGCAAATGGCGGAACACCTGTAACGCCACCGCGCGCACCGCCCGAGCCCCGACCTTGGCGAACAGCGCGTCGCGCATCTCGCCGAAACCTTGCGACAACACCCGCGCCAGCCCGTAGGCCAAAATAATGCCGACCGGGACCGCAATCAGCGCGGCCCGGGCCCCGGCCGGCTGCGACAGCGCGTCCACCGCCGCTTTATAGAGCATGGGTACGACGACATTGACCGCCTTCGACAAGAACAGGCACAGCAAGGCCACGCTCACGCGCACCCGCGCCTCCAGCCGATCGCGCGGCCAAAGGTACGGCATCAGGCTGCGCAGAGTCCCCCAAGTCGAGGACGGCCGGTGCGGATCATGCGGCGGAGCGGAGGAAGATCGGTGTCTCATGGCGGCTCGATGGTAGCGGGCAACGAAAGCGGACTTGTGCGCTGCACCCTATCCCATCCCCGCGCCCTTGGCGACGGTCTTATCCCCGACCGGGCGGTGCGGGCGGGCAACACGAAGCCCCGCCCCATCCCGTAACCTTTTGTGTCCCGTAACCTTTTGTTAGGCACGGCGCTTCTATGATCGGGCAGTCCCGCAGCCGATGGTATCCCCGCCCATGAGTGTCGTTACCCGCTTTGCGCCGTCACCGACCGGTTTCCTCCATATCGGCGGGGCTCGGACCGCGCTGTTCAATTGGTTATTCGCCCGTCACCATGGCGGACGCTTTCTGTTGCGGATCGAGGATACCGACCGGGCGCGCTCGACCGATGCGGCCGTAGCGGCGATTCTCGACGGCCTGTCCTGGCTCGGGCTTCAGTGGGATGGCGAGGCGGTGTCGCAATTCGAGCGCCGCGCCCGTCATGCCGAAGTCGCGCTGGCGATGGTGGCGGCCGGACAGGCTTACTATTGCTATGCCAGCCCCGAAGAACTGACCGCGATGCGCGAGGCGCAAAAGGCGGCCGGGGTTCCCATGCGTTACGATGGCCGCTGGCGCGACCGGCCGGCGTCGGAAGCGCCCGCCGGGGTGGCGCCGGTGGTGCGGCTGAAGGCCCCGCGTGACGGCGAAACCATTATTAACGACAGGGTTCAAGGAGAAGTCCGGGTCCGTAACGATCAACTCGACGACATGGTGCTGCTGCGCGGCGACGGCACCCCGACTTATATGCTGTCGGTGGTGGTCGATGACCATGACATGAACGTCACCCATATCATCCGAGGCGACGATCACTTGACCAATGCCTTCCGGCAGGTCCAGATTTACAAGGCGATGGGCTGGGAACCGCCCGAGTTCGCCCATATTCCGCTGATTCACGGCGCCGATGGCGCCAAGCTCAGCAAGCGGCACGGCGCGCTCGGGGCCGAGGTTTACCGCGATCTCGGCTATCTGCCCGAGGCGCTGCGCAATTATTTGTTACGGTTGGGTTGGGGCCATGGTGACGCCGAGATCATTTCGGATACGCAAGCAGTCGAATGGTTCGGGCTGGAGAGCATCGGCCGCTCGGCCGCGCGCTTCGACTTCGCCAAACTCGACAACCTGAACGCGCATTATCTACGCCAAGCCGATGATAGCAGACTGGTCGAGTTGATCGCGCCGCGTCTGGCCGCGATGCCGAACGTCACCGTCACCGAAGACGGCCGCGCCCTGCTGATTCGCGCGATGCCGGGGCTGAAGGCGCGAGCCAAAACCCTGGTCGAGCTGGCGGCAAGCGCGCGTTTTTATCTTTCACGACCCGAAATCGACGCCAAGGCCACGGCACTGCTCGACGCCGCGGCGCTGGTGCGGCTTGAGACGCTGGCGGCCCGGCTGACGGCGCTGCCCGACTGGTCGGCAGCGGCGATCGAGGCCGAAGCCCGCACTCTGGCCGAAGCATTAACATGCAAGTTGGGACTGGTTGCGCAGCCCTTGCGTGCGGCCTTAACCGGTTCTTCAGTATCACCACCCATTTTCGAGGCTGCGGAGCTGTTAGGTCGAGATGAAACAGTCGCACGTTTACGATCTATTAATAAGCCGGGAAATTCTTAGACTCTCTACAATTGCGCTTTGTCGGGTTTCGTTTTATGGTGTTGCGCCATATTGATTAAGGGCGACGCCCCGTTTACCCCGGTTCCACCGCATCGCACAAAGGATTTGCTGAATGAGCCAAGCAGCCTCCTCGGGCAAGCCTGCCGAAAATAGCTTCACGCTGACTGACAACAGGACCGGCAAGTCCCATACCCTTCCGATAATGAAGGGGACGGTCGGACCGGACGTGATCGATGTCCGCAAGCTCTATGCCGACACCGATTGCTTTACCTTTGACCCGGGCTTTACTTCGACCGCCAGCTGCGAATCGAAGATTACCTATATCGATGGTGACAAGGGCGTTCTGTTACACCGCGGTTATTCGATCGACGAGTTAGCCGAACAAAGCGACTTTATGGAAGTCTGCTATCTGCTATTGAACGGGGATCTGCCGAATCGGGCGGAAAAGTATGAGTTCGAGCATATCATCACCCATCACTCGATGGTTCATGAACAGCTCACCTTCTTCTATCGCGGTTTCCGGCGCGACGCTCACCCGATGTCGATTCTGTGCGGCATCACCGGCGCGCTCGCGGCCTTCTACGGTGATTCGCTCGACATTACCGATCCGCATCAGCGCCAGATCGCATCGCATCGCTTGATCGCCAAGATGCCGACGATTGCGGCGATGGCGTTCAAGTATTCGGTCGGCCAGCCCTTCGTTTATCCGCGCAACGACCTGCGTTATGCCGAGAATTTCCTCAGCATGACTTTTGCGGTTCCGAGCGAGCCCTACCATGTTAATCCGGTGGTCGCTAAGGCGATGGACCGCTTGTTCATTCTCCATGCCGATCACGAGCAGAATGCTTCGACCTCGACCGTGCGTCTGGCCGGCTCGTCGGGCGCCAACCCGTATGCCTGCATCGCCGCCGGTATTGCTTCGCTGTGGGGTCCGGCCCATGGCGGCGCCAACGAAGCGGTGCTCAACATGCTGGCCGAAATCGGCCACAAGGACCGCATTCCCGAGTTCATCAAGCGGGCCAAGGACAAGAACGATTCGTTCCGTCTGATGGGCTTCGGTCACCGGGTTTACAAGAATTACGATCCGCGGGCTCAGGTGATGCGCCGCAGCTGCCATGAAGTGCTCGGCGAGCTGGGCATCAAGAATGATCCGCTGCTCGATATCGCCATGGAGCTGGAGCGGATTGCGCTGGAGGATGATTACTTCGTCGAGCGCAAGCTTTACCCGAATGTCGACTTCTATTCGGGTATCATTCTGAAGGCGATCGGTTTCCCGACCTCGATGTTCACCGTATTGTTCGCTTTGGCGCGCACCGTCGGCTGGATTTCGCAGTGGAAGGAAATGATCGAGGATCCGCAGCAAAAGATCGGTCGTCCGCGTCAGCTCTATAACGGTGCGGCGCGGCGGTCTTACACGCCGTTGGCCATGCGTGGCTGAGGGCTCTATTTCTCAGCAGGGACAGGACGGCGCCGATAGTGGCGCCGTCCGCATTTCCGCGGTGGTCTGTCGGCCGCCGTGGCGGATTCGTGCGGCCAATGACAACCCGGCCCCACTGCACTATTTGGTAATGCGTGGCCTGCGGTTGATGCTTTTACTTTCAACCGTAACGGCGGTTGCTTGGTACATGGCCTTCTGATGCACGGAAAATTTGTCGGGATATTTGTACGCTCGCTGCTCGGGCTCATCTTGCTGGGCGCCGGCCCGGTCGCAGCCGAGACGGTGCGGGTCGGTTTCATTCCGGTGGCGGCGGTCGGTCAGCTGTTCGTGATCGAAGGCGAGGGCTGGGCCGCGGCGGCCGGTCTGGACCTGAAACTCACGCAATTCGAATCAGGTCCGGCGATGATCAGCGCGCTGGCCTCGGGCACGCTCGATGCGTTTTATGGCGGCATCGGCGGATTGATGGTCGCGAGCGGGCGTGGAATCGACGTCAAGGTGGTGGCGGCCTGCGCCATCGGTGAAATGGCGATGGTCAGCCGCGGCTTGCTGTCGAAACTGGTCGGCGACGGCGATCTGATCACCGGGCTGCAAGCGTTTCAGGCCAAGACCGGCCGAAGGGCGCGGATTGCATCACAACCTGCGGGCTCGGTGCCCGATACCGTGCTGCGCTACTGGTTGACCACGGTGATCAAGGTGCCGCCGAGCCTTTATGAAATTGTCGGCATGGGGATTGAACAGACCCAACAGGCGCTGTTGGCCGGCGTCGTCGACGGCGCCGCGATTCGCGAACCGACGCTGACCTTGGTGCTGGAGCGGGAACCGACCGCGAAGCTGTTGGCCCTGGGGACGCAGATGATGCCGAATCAACCGGGCTCGGTGCTGGCGGTCCCCGGCGATTTTATTCGGCGCCGACCGGAGACCGTTACGAAATTGGTGGCTCTGCATGAGCGGGCGACCCGGCTGTTGCAGGAACAGCCCGACCGCGCCGCCCTTCATTTGCAAAAGGGGCTGGGCCTCGGCATTCTTCCGGTCGGTGTCTTCCGGCGGGCCTTGCACTCGCCGACCAGCGTGTTCGAGGCCGATCCCGGCCGCATTCGTGCGGCAACCGCGGTCATGCAGGCGTTTCAACTCGAACTCGGCGTACTGACGACCCCGGCCGATCTCGACCGGCTTTTTGACGGTACTTTTTATCAACGCGCGATGATTGTTCAGCGATGAACCGCAATATCTCGGCCCCGCTCGGGCTTTTCCTGTTCCTGCTGCTGTGGGAGATCGCGCCGCGCACCGGTTTGATCTCGCCGCTGTTCCTGCCGCCGCCGAGTGCGCTGCCGCCGGCCTTCTGGCGGGAGCTCCAGGGCGGCTACTGGCCCGACGCGGTGCTGTCCAGCCTGACCCATTATCTGTACGGGCTGGTGCTGGGCACGACACTCGGGGTGGCGCTCGGAATCGCAACCGCACTGTCGCGCCGACTCGAAGCCCTGCTGTCCTGGGTGATTCGGCTGCTGCGCCCGGTGCCCGGACTGGCCTGGGTACCGTTCGCCATCATCTGGTTCGGGATCAGCGAGCAGGCCGCGACCTTCATCATTATTATCGGTGTCTTGTGGATTAATTATTACGCCGCTTTCGCTTCGGCGCGCGCCGTCGATCACGACCTGATCGAGTTGGCGGAGGCGTTCGGCCAGGGCGGCGTGTGGGCGCGATTGTTCAAGATTATCCTGCCGGGCGCCGCGGCCGGCATCATGGCCGGCATGCGAACCGGGCTCGGACAGGCCTGGATGGCGGTGGTTGCCGCCGAGATGTTCGGCATTCACGGGCTGGGCCAGCGCATGATGCAGGCCTCCAGCCTGCTCGCAACCGAAATCGTGCTGGTTTACATGATCACTATCGCCGCGCTGTTCGGGCTGACCGACGCGCTGTTCGTCCTCATTCGGGATCGGCTGCTGTCATGGCAACGGTAGTCGAAATTGAAAAGCTCGCGATCGCCTATGGCGACGGACCGTCGGTGCTGGCCGAATTTTCGGCCGTGTTGAAGGATGGCTCGTTCACCTGCGTGGTCGGCTCGTCCGGAGTCGGCAAATCGACCCTGCTGCGCGTGATTGCCGGGCTGACCGCGCCCCGTCATGGCCGGGTGGTGGTGCCGATCCATGCCGATCAAGGCTGCCGGCCGTTTGCGCTGGTATTCCAAGAGCCGCGCCTGCTGCCCTGGCGCCGGGTCATCGACAATGTCGCCTTCGGGTTGGAGGGTCTGGGACTGACCAAGTCCGAACGGCGGCACCGGGCCGAGGAAGCCTTGGCCCTGGTCGGACTGGCCGAGCACGCCGGGCGTTGGCCCTACCAGCTTTCGGGCGGACAGCGCCAACGGGTCAATCTGGCGCGGGCGCTGGCGGTCCGGCCGCGCCTGTTATTGCTGGACGAACCGTTTTCCGCGCTTGACGCCATCACCCGCCACAGTCTTCAGGGCGAGCTTTTGCGGTTATGGCGAGCGACCGGCACCTCTTTTTTGTTTGTCACGCATGATCTCGACGAGGCGGTTTTTCTAGCGGAGCGGGTGATCGTGCTCGGCGGACGACCGGCGCGGGTAACACGCGATTTTGCCGTTGCCCTGCCCTATCCACGCCAGCGCGATGGCGACAGCTTCATCGACCATGTGCGATCGCTCCGCGATGCCCTGTCCGACCTCGTGGCCGACGGCGAGGGTATCTAAACACAATGATACCGCCGAGCTTGATCCATGACACAGCCGTGTAATCGGGGGCGGTATCGGGCCGCGACCGTGGCCCCGCGCCCCGTGGCGCGAAGGCAAGCCCGCACCGCGGGCGCCCGCCGTCTGAGGGAAGCTTTGATGTTTATTCATCAAAGCTCATCGAAATGACGCTTCGGCTTGTCCTTTATGAGCCCGACATTCCCCAGAATACCGGAGCGATGATCCGATTGGCCGCGTGCCTCGGGGTCGGGCTCGATTTGATCGAGCCCTGCGGTTTCGTGCTTGATGACCGCAGGCTAAAGCGGGTGGCGATGGATTATGCCGCCGCCCTGGTCCCGCGGCGCCATCGCTCCTGGACCGCGTTTCGGGACGCAACCGTCGGGCGCCGCCTGGTGCTGCTGAGCACCCGTTCCAGTGTGCCCTACACCGATTTCAGCTTTCAGGCCGACGATCTGATCATGGTCGGACGTGAAAGCGCCGGCGTCCCGGATGACGTTCATCACGCCGCCGATGCCCGCCTGTTGATTCCTCTGGTTGCACCGGCACGCTCGCTCAACGTTACCTTGGCGGCCGCCATGGTCCTGGGCGAAGCCTTGCGCCAAACACGCCTATAATACCAATGGCCTTTGATGTTGACACATCAAAGGCCCCCTCAAACGGCGGGCGCCCGCTCACGCGGGCTTGCCGCAGCAGCCATGAGGCGCGCGGCGGCAGTCGCCGCCGATACCAACGGCCGGTCATCGACCGGGGCCGTTGGTATAATCCAAAACCTCGATCACGCAACCTTCAGGTATGACTCGACATTATTCGAGTTCAAATGCATACATCCGTATGTGTCCGAACGGGTACTTCGGGCTCGGGGGTTGTGACATCGGATGTTTGCTGCTGCGTGCAGGATACTCGCCCGGCTGGTGCTGGCGGCGGCGCTAGGCGTGTGGGCGTTTGTCGCTCCGGCTCATGAGTCGGGGCGCGGCGTTCCCGTGGCAAAACCGAACGAGCTGGAGCAAGTTTATTCCGCGCGGGCCGGTTTGCCGCTGCGCCAGTTCGGCTATGAGTTGTTCGCGCGCACCGGCGACCGTCCCGCGACTTTGGCCGGAACCTTGCCGGTCGGCGCGATTCAAGACACCTATTCCCTTGGCATCGGCGATCGACTTCAGATTGCGTTACGCAGCGGCAAGACACATTCAACCACGATCTACGCCATCGACCGCGAAGGGCGCTTGCTGGTGGACGAGTTGCCGCCGATACAGGCGGCGGGGCGCACGCTCGGCGATATCCGCAAAGAGCTGACCGCCGTGGTCAATGCAGGACTCGGCGAAACCGACGTGACGCTGTCGCTGGCCGAGTTGCGCCGGATCGAGGTCACGGTCGCGGGCGAGGTCGCACAACCCGGCCGCACCAATCTGACCAGCCTGGGCACCGTACTCGACGCGCTGTTTACCGCGGGGGGCGTGACGCGGACCGGAAGTCTGCGCCGAATCGTGCTGGTCCGGGCCGGCGGCGGAGAGCCGCGCACCGTTGACCTCTATCAGTTGCTCCAGGCCGAAGCCAATGGCGCCGACATGCGCCTGAGCGACGGGGACCGGATTCTGGTTCCACCCCGGAGCGCCACCGCCGCGATTGCCGGAGCGGTCAACCGGCCCGCGATCTATGAATTACCGCCGGATAGCGCCGGTCTTTCAGTTGCCGGGCTGGAACGGCTGGCGGGCGGACCGCTGCGCCCGGGCGCTCGACGGATGCTGCGATTGACCGTTGCGGCCGACGGCACCGAACAGCCGGTCGACGTGCCCGATGGCGAGCGCGACAAAACGCTGCTCAGCGACGGCGATGTCGTGGTGGTCACCCCGTTGCACGAAAACCGGGTGGGCGAAGTTCGGCTCGACGGGCATGTCCGCCGCCCCGGGGTTCGCGCGCTGGCCGAACAGCCGAGCGTCGGGTCTCTGCTGACGCCCGAGGATTTGCTGCCGCGGCCCTATCTGCCCTTTGCCGCGATCGAGCGCACCGATCCCGACAGCCGGGCCCGCACCTTGAGCGCGGTTGATCTTACCGCGATATTCGCGCTTAAGGATGACCGCGCGCTGGCCGAAGGCGATACCGTTATCGTGCTGGGCGCGCGTGATGTCGATTTCCTGAGCGCGCGTCCGGTGCTCGACCTGCTGCGCGGCCGCGAGCCGCCGGCCGATTTCGAATGCGCCGGGTTGGCCGTGCTGGCACGGGCGCTGTCGGCCGACCCCGACGGACCGCTGGCTGCCGGAGCGCCGACCCGAGCCGCGACCCGGCTGGTTCCGGCCGAGGGCACTTGCCCGCCGATTTTCGAACGTCACCCCGATCTGTTGCTGTTCGCACTTGAGCATGCCGCCTTGCTGACGTCGGGCGTGGCCCGGCCGGGCTTTTATCCCCGAACCGGGCGGACCGAGAGCGCCGCCCTGACCCGCGCGGCCGGAACCGTACCCGAGCGCAAAGCCGAAATCCCCGGCAGCCGCGACATTCAAGACCGCGCCGAGTCGCAAATCGAGCTGGTCGGCCCGTTCCGCTATCCGGGCGTGCGCACTTTGGCCCGCACTAAAAGCTTGCGGGTGGCGATCGGGAAGGGTCAAGACCTGAAAACCGGGGTCTATGCCCTGTTCGGCGTGATCGACCGCTTTGAACAACCGGGATTGGTGCGCCGGTTGCTGCCCTTTTCCCCGCGCGAAGTGACCACCGGCCGCTTCGATCGCAGTCTGAGCGATCGTGATCGGGTCATTTTGTTTTCGGAAGCTGAAATCCGCCGCCTGCATGAGCGGGCCGAGGCGGAAGCCGGCGATTATGCCCGGGCCAGCGGTGTCGGCAACGGTCCCGGTCCCGGCCGGGGCCGCTCCGAGCAGGCGGACGCTCCCGTCGCCGCCGGGTCGCCCGAACCCCGGCCCGCCGCCGGAACCGCCGTGACCACCGCCCTATCCGAGCATGATGCCGCCTTGCTCACTTTATTGCGCGACCATACGATTGCGGTGCGCGGCGCGGTCAACCGTCCCGGCAGCTATCCGATCGCAGGCCCGACCCCGGTGACGGAGGTGATTGAAGCCGCGGGTGGATTATCGGCGACGGCCGACCCGGCCGGAGTGGAAGTGACGGTCGACACCCCCGGCGGCGCCGGGCGCTCGCTGGTCGATCTCGGCGGAATCAGCGGTGCCGAAAGCCAGGTCGGGCCGGGCGATGCGATCCGGGTTAATGCGCGCTTTATTGCGGTCGAAGCACGGGGCGTGCAAATCGAAGGCGAAGTACGCCGGCCGGGCAGCTATGACATTCTCCATGGCGAGACCCTGTCTTCCCTGATCGCCCGCGCCGGAGGCCTGACCGCCGAAGCCTACCCGGCCGGGGCGGTGTTCACCCGTGAAAGCGTGCGCCGGCTTGAAGCCGAACAATTCCAGCGTCAAGCCCGCGACATCGAACAATCGCTTGCGGTCGAGCTGTTTCGCACCGACGCCGCCAGTCGGGCCGACGGCATCGCCCTGGCCCGTCAGTTGGCCGCCGAGTTGCGCACGGTTCGCCCGGTCGGGCGGATCACGGTTCAAGCCGACCCCGGCATCCTGAAAGCGCGACCGCGGCTCGACATGCTGCTGGAGCCGGGTGACCGCCTGATCATTCCTAAACGCTCTCAGACCATCGCGGTCTCCGGCGAGGTTCAGGCCCCGGTTGTGCTGCAATTCGATCCCGAAAAGGGTGCCGAGGATTATCTGGCCGCAGCCGGTGGTATCGGCCGCAATGCCGACGATGACCATGCCTTCATACTGTTGCCCGACGGGAGTTCGCGGCCGCTGGCTGTTTCCGCCTGGAGACATGGCGACACCACGATTCCCCCCGGCTCAACCATCGTGGTGCCGCGCGACCCTCACCCCTTCGATTTTCTGGAAACCGCGCGCTCGGTCGGCGGCGCCCTGGGCCAGCTTGCCCTTACCGCCGCCTCGATTGCGGTTATCGGCCGACAATGAGCGCGCGCCCGTTCTTTTCGGTGGTGACCGTGGTGCGCAACGACCTCGCCGGACTGACCCGCACCTATGAAAGCTTGCAAAAACAGGGGCTTCGCGACTTTGAGTGGCTGGTTGTCGATGGCTGCTCCGACGACGGCACCCGGGAATGGCTGGCCGCGCATGACGGTGAAATCACCTGGTGGCGCTCGGCACCCGACCGCGGTTTGTATGATGCGATGAATATCGGACTGACCTCGAGTCGCGGCGAGTATGTCGTTTTCCTCAATGCAGGCGATTCATTGGCTGCTTCCGGCACGTTGAAGTATTTCTCCACACACCTGATTGCAGCCGGATATCCTGATTTTTGTTACGGAGATGCTCTTGAAGGTTTTTTAGATGGAAGCGTACTCAATAAACCCGCGCGCTCGCACCGAGTCGCCTGGTACGGAATGTTCACTCACCACCAAGCAATGCTCTACCGTCGATTAGTGCTCACCGGTCTGAAATATAACTTGGCTTACCCGATCGCCGCCGATTATGCTCTCACGCTGCAAGTCCTTGAACGCGCGCAAAGTAGCATGCAATTGCGCGAGCCATTTTGTCTATTTGCACCGGGTGGAATATCTCAGCGGGATGCTAATGCCGGTCGCCGAGAGCAGGCCTGCATCCGTCGCGACCTTCTTGGGCATGGCTTCATATCGTGTCGTGTTGTCAGCGCAATTCAGTGGATGACGTTCAGCCTGAGAAAGATTGCGCCCGAATTGTTCTCTCTTATACGCTGCCGATCGGCGCTTTTTCGGGCTCGTTTCGATATCGTAAGTATTAACGAGAGCTAGTACGCTCGAAATTAGCGAACGGATTGTTGCTAACTATTGCTTTGCGGTGTTAGGTTTCGTTCATTAGACGCATGCCCCTGATGTGTTCGAGGGATACAATGAACGTAGAGGAATATCAGCTCACCGCTCCGCACACCCTTTCGCGCCGCGGTGAAGGTCCGAATCCGATTGATCTCCATGTCGGCTCACGGCTTCGCTTACGTCGTACATTGCTCGGGTTAAGCCAGGAAAAACTGGGGGACGCCGTCGGCATTACGTTTCAGCAGCTGCAAAAATATGAGCGCGGTGCAAATAGAATCAGTGCTAGTCGGTTGTTCAATCTGTCGCAAGTGCTCGGCGTACCGGTTGCCTTTTTTTATGACGACATGCCCGAAAGCTTTGTGCTCAGCGAAGCTGGCGACCACACCACCATCGACGAAGAGCAAAGCGAGACCGACGAGTTCGCGTCGATGGCTCGGCGTGAAACCCTTGAACTGGTGCGGGCCTATTACCGTATCAGCGAAGGCGGAGTTCGTCGCCGCGCCTTTGAGCTGATCAAGGCGTTGGGCGGTGAGGGGACAACTTTAGAGAACGCATAGCGGCCGTCTTCCGATCAATCAGCCGGTAATACCACCCCCGCGCTTTCGCGTAACGGTAGCCGGCTGAACCGTCGAGAAACCCGAGCCGCCACACGTAACTGTGGAGAAAGGCCAGCAGCGGCCGCAAAGGCAGTCGCTGCACCGCCCGCTTCAATAAGCGCCGCAGGGGCGGCTCCGCCGAAGCCAGCCGATACAACCGGCCGTCAAAACCAAGGGTGGCCTCCCAATCGGCATAAAGCTCGTGCCGTTCGAACCACGCGGACACCGGCTTGCCGTCTTCATGCAGCATATAAGCGGTGAGCCGTTCAGTCGGCCCGTCGATGGTCGGCTGATAATGGCCTTCAACTTCCCACATGGTGGTGACGTCAAGATCGGGACATTCGGGAAAATGGCCCCGCTTTCTGTCGAACAGAGCAAGCTTGCAATTGTGATGACCGAATCGCAGGCGGTGCCCGTCGAAACTCATGCGCGCGGTCACGAAATAGCCGGCCCGCTTCGGGCCGCGCACCATCAACGCCTCGATTTCATCGGCCAGCGCCGGCAACACCCGTTCATCGGCATCGACAAAAAAAACCCGGTCATGGCGGAACGGCAGATGGTTCAGGCACCACTGTTTTTTCTTGGGATATCGGCCATTCCAAGTAAACGGCACCACCCGCGCCCCCATCGACGCGGCCAGCGCCACCGTGCCGTCGGTACTGTTCGAATCAACGACGAACACTTCATCAAAACGACTGAGCCCGCTCAGACAGGCAACAATATTGTCGGCTTCATTCCGGGTCATGACAATAACGGACACCGGAATCGACCCGCGCACTCTTATATTCCCCAGCCCGGTCCGCCGCTCTTCGTGCGTTTCCGAACCCATGGCCCCCTGCCGGCGGCGCGGGCAAACACCAGAAACAGACCGAGACCGGTTCCGGCCGCGACCGCAAGCGGCAAAATCAGCTGAGGATTAGGCCAATCCGGCTGTTGAGCGGCGCTCGGCGGCTCGATCGGGTCGGCCGCAAAGGGCAGCTCCACCCGCAGCATCATCGAGACCCGCTCCAGATCATTGCGCAAATCGGCCAAGGCCGCCCGGTCGTCGTTGGCCGCGGTTGCCGCCAGCCGGGCTCGGACGAAAGCCGCCGAGGTTTCGGCCCGGCGCAGCGCCTCGGCCCTCAAATGCCCGTCGGCGGCGGCAACCATCCGGTCGAGCAGACGCAACGCAAAGGAACGGTCGGCGTCACGAACCGTCAGGCGCCGCATCGGGTTGGCGCCGAGCGGTTGTATCACCACCATCCGACGAAGCTGCCGGGACACGATCTCGGCATCCGGTTCAGCCCAATCGTCGCGCCCGACCAGGGCCAGCACCATTCCCCGCAACCGACCCACGGCACTGTCGGGGAGCTGCCATCGACCGCCGGCCGAATTCCAATGATCGGGGAACAGGTGCTGGACCAAGCCGGGCTCTTGCTGTAGACGAGCCGCAATTGCGGGCGACGTCAACAGCTCCAAAAACCGGGTGTAATCCGATAGAATTTCATCGCCGCTGCCGAACTCGACGACGCTGAGCAGACTGTCCGGGCGCGCCGAACCGGGCGCACGCACGCCCATGGCCGAAGCGCCGCTGCGGGCAATCGGACCGATTACCATGCTTGCACTATGCTCGGGCGGCACCAGGCGCAAACCACCCACCGCCAATAATCCGGCCGAAAGCGCGCACAGTACCACCAGGCGCCAGCCGGTCAGCAATATCCTCGCAACCTGATCCAAGGGTTGATCGCGACTGCGCAGAAAAGGCGAATCGTAGCCGGCGGTCAGCTCGGTCATCATCAATATCCTCCCCGAAACATACGATAGTATGTGAAGCGACCGATGCGGGCAAGCTGCGATCACACGCTCTCCGTCTTCATCATTCTCATCGTAAAAGCCCCGGCCCGGGATAGCGGGCATTGGATTCCCGCCTGCGCGGGAATGACGGAGAGAGCGGACGGGAATGACGGAGAGAGCGGACGGGAATGACGGGGCACCGGGTCGCTGCGAAGACACGACCTAATCTTTTCAGACGATTGCGCGGGTATTTTCCCTTCCGGCTCTTGAGCCGTCCATCAAACCCGTGTATCTTCAGAATCGTATGAATTCATGGTGCTCTGCACCGGAAACTGCGTCGGTCCGATCGTTGGGGGAGTCCATGCGCAAATTGGTCCTGGTTATCCTTGTTGCCCTGATCGGCGTTCTGCCGGTTGCGGGGTCAGCCCAAACTCAGCCGGCTCAGCCGGCTCAGTCGGCCACGGCACCGGCACCGGCTCAAACCGCCGGGTTGCGTGATGACACCATGCGCGTCCTGTCGATCGGCCTTGGCGCCGTTACCGGCATGGTCGTGCTCAGCGTGGTCAGCACCAACATGATTAGCGGTGCGGCACTCGCCAATCTCGGGCAAGGCGCGCTGGTGTTCATCGGTACCGTCGTCGGCGGCTTGGTCGGCAACACGCTTTACGCCCGCGAAAACCGCTGACGGGGCCGGTTAAGGCCACGAGGGACACATGCGCAAGCTTCTGATTATCGCATTGGTTGTTGCCATCGGCGCCCTGTCGATGGCGGGTTCGGCGTCGGCTCAGAGTGAACCCGTTGCTCCGACTCGAACCAACGGACCGCTCTACCCGATCTTGCTGGGCGTGGGCGCCATCGGTGGCGTAGCCGTCTATAACATGGCATCTTACGGAGTCGCCGGCGTGCCGCTGCTGTCGACTCCGGTGACCACCGGGGCCATGCTCACGGCACGGGCCATCGCCCAGAACCGGGTTTATACGGTGGTCAGCGCCGTGGTCGGCGCATGGGTGCTCAACTGGCTTTACGGGAACTGAGCCGGACGAAGAACTACTTCACGGTTGAGTTGTTACGGAGGATGCATGCGCAGGCTGGTGGTCTATGTCGTCATTGCGACTTTGTGCCTTGCGACGGTGCTGCCGGGCGCCGGGGCTTTTGCCCAGAGTCCTGAATTGGACCAAAGCGATTCGCAACTCTGGCGACCCCAAGGCCGCGACCTTACGCTCTATATGGTCGGTCTCGGTGCCCTCATGGGTGTGATCGCCTTCAACATCGCGGCGCCGACGGTGGTTGAGTGGGGCAGTTCCGCCGTACGCTCGGTCGGCAATATCCGCGCGGTCGCCGTTGCCAGCCGGCAGCGGCTGGTGGCCAGCGCAACCGGGGCGGCGGCACCGGCGGTGCGGGCGGCAACGCCGGCGGTGCGGGCGGCGGCGCCGACTGTCGCAACCACAACGGCTGCAACTGCGACGGGCGCAGCGGGAACCGCGGCCCGACCGGCGGGCGGGGCACTCGTGCCGCCATTGACGCAATCGATGTTGGCGCAAGCGCAGATCGGTGCGGTTGCGGCCGCAGCGGCCGGCGCGACCGTGGTTTATTACCTTTATGGTATTTACCATTGGGCCACCGGCACGGCTCCATAAGAAGGCGCCCGATAAGGATATCCCCGATAAGGAGATACCCGGCTCGGCAGTTTGTTCCCGGCAATTTCAGGCTTTTCCCGTCCCGGTCGGCAAAAATTTCCTTTAATTTTGTCTAATGAAAGGTCTAATTAACCTTAATCAGCGACGATCGACGTTGGCACGGCTTTTGTAGGGCGATCTTCGAGTCCGCTTCTGCTTCGCTTGCCGGACGCGCATATCCGAGATTGAGATTAATCCCATGGCCTCTGACATTGTTCTGACCGCCGCCTCCCGCAGTGCTCTGTTGTCGATACAGACCACGACATCGCTGATGGGGCGGACACAGGGACGGTTGACCACCGGATTGAAGGTGTCCAGCGCCATCGATGATGCGGTGCTGTACTTTAAGGGAAAATCATTGACCGACCGGGCCGCTGATTTTACCGACCGGAAGACCGACATCGACCAGGGCATCTCTGCGATCAAGGTTGCGGTTCATGGCACGACGATCGCCGACAGTATTCTTAAACAGTTGAAGGGCTTGGTCAGCAGCGCCCGCACGGCCGATGTCGGCACGCGCGCCACCATGACCAGCCAATTCAACGAACTGGCACGACAGCTTAACAGCGCCGAAACCGACGCCAGCTACCAGGGCTTAAATCTGGTCAATAACAGCATCGCCTCGCTCAACGTCTATTTCAACCAGGGCACGACGGCGTCGTTGCTGGTGGCGGCTCAGAATCTTCAGACCTCGGTGCTGGTCA
>SESF01020485.1_pt1 | contig 16169 bp, 18 predicted proteins | sample 3171521 | NCBI WGS metagenome assembly SESF01 (sample SAMN10866945, study PRJNA518727) | freshwater metagenome | biome: subpolar coniferous forest; feature: holomictic lake; material: water; isolation source: holomictic Lake 227, 6 m and 8 m depth | place: Canada: near Kenora, Ontario | collected...
CTCAAAATATTCACCCGACCGCATACATAGCGCCTGATGTTGTAATGGGAGATGCTGTTACCGTTGGCCCCTTTGCCGTTATTGAAAGCGGTGTCGAGATGGGAGCCAACTGCCAAATTGGCGCTCATGCCGTGGTGCATGGCCGTGTAAAAATGGGAGCCGGTAATATTTTACATCCCCATGCCGTTTTGGGCGGTTTGCCGCAAGACACCGGTTTTAAGGCTGAAACGGTTTCCTGGTTAATCATTGGCGATGACAATAATTTTAGGGAAGGCTTTACCGCGCACAGATCATCAAAAGAAAGCGGTGAAACACGCATTGGTTCAGGTTGCTATTTTATGAATAATAGCCATGTTGCCCATGATTGCAGCATTGGCGATAGCACTATATTTGCCAATAATGTGGCAATCGGCGGGCATGTTGAAATAGGCAATAATGTGTTTATGGGCGGTGCTGTCGTCGTGCATCAGTTTTGCCGGGTCGGTTCCTACGCGATAGTGCAGGGTACAACCGGCCTTAATATGGATGTTATTCCGTTTATGTTGATAGGCGGACGCCCAGCCAAACATTATCACTTGAATACCGTAGGTTTAAGACGTGCCGGTATTACCGGCGAACGTTATAACGTACTTTCTGCGGCATTTCGTTTGTTAAAAAACAAACAAAGCCTGGAAGAATTGGAAGAGACCGAAGAAATAAAACAATTAAAAAATTGGTTGGCCGTTAAATCCAGGCGCGGCACCCATGGCTTTATTGAGGTATCGGGCTAATTTGGATTGGCTTTAGGGAAGGTGGATTCATTCTATGATTCCACCTGAGTTGTTAACTGAACGTAAGGCAACTCGCAATAAATACCCCCCACTAAAATTGCTGATTTACTGATTATGATTAAATGTACTGAACAGTTAATAGAACACGGATGACATGGATTGGGTGGATATACACGGATTTTTAAAAAACATAAGCCTCCTATAAGTTCCTCTCGGCGTGTCTTGGTTTTTAGTTGAAGATGTCTGTCAGCCTACGGCCATCAGGAGACAGACAACAGTTTTCAATGAATGGCCGCTGTACTACCCAATGCGGACTGTGAAGTACTCTGAACGGTAATACTCTGTGTGTGTTCTATAGACGCGCTGCCATTGGTGCCTACTGGCAGTAAAGTAAATCCAATACCTGACACAGACGCACCACACACCTCGCATGTTTGTTCTGCTATCACGACAGCTTGATCAATCAGTATCCACATGGCTTCTGAAGCATTTTTAAGATAAAAGCGCAGACCTCCCAATTTTTGTTTAACTTGGAGCACTTCCGGCCAAGTATTACTGTGCTGCTCCAAGCCTTTTGTTCTGGCCGTATCTTCTATGGCTTGCGACAACTTCCAAAGTAAATCAAACCAACCATCGCCACAATTATTAAATCCATACGACATCATGGATTCTTCCTCAGGCTTGAATCGACCACGATACAACTGCGGGAATGCTTCAAAAAGTTTCTGGGTGTTTTCTGGTGTCATTGTGACAAGCTCAAGTTTATTGTTTATCAAAATTCGGTGCCAAAATGACCATCTATTTATCGCCTTGATATTCTTCGCCGGTAAAACTGATATAACGGCTTAAACGTCAGACGTTATAGCAGTTTAATTGATCTGCTTTCGTTAGTCTGCTAATTTGCCTGACCAAAGAAAAACAACCAATCGGAATGATCCAAGCCCAGCTCGGCTTCAGGATTAGCGACCAAAATCTGATGCCAACCGCTGTAGTCATTGATCAGTCCGGTGTGGTAGGCCAGCTTTTTCAGGCACTCGTCGATGTCTTTTCTCAAATCATCCCGCACCGTGACCTGAGCGCCACGCTCCCAGTCCCGACTTTTAGGCGAAATATATTCGAGTGCGATATTTTCATCGATCTCAAGACCTTCAGCCCGAATTTGAGTGATCACTTGTTCTTTTTTATTTTTCCACCAGTCGAAGCGTTCCTGATGAAATTTCAGTTTAATAACGGCTGCTTCTGTTATCTTGCTGGCCGTATAGTCAAATTTCCATTCATTACGCAACATAATATGAGTCTCCAGTTTTTGATTGATCCAGTTTGATAAGTGTCAGTTTTTTCATAATAGCTTCCTTTATAACGATAGTTTTTTTGTTAAGTGTTGGTTTAGACCGAGAATTTTTCTGTAAACAGCAATTCTTAATCAATCTGGCCAATCTTAAAAAGGTATTAACCTTTGATGCACAAGACCTGCTTCAAGGTATGCACCACTTCAACCAGGTCTTCCTGATTTGCCATCACGGTATCAATGTCTTTGTAAGCCCCAGGAATTTCATCCAGTACGCCTTTATCTTTGCGACATATAACACCCTGCGTTTGTTCGGTTAAATCGGCGGTAGTAAATTGTTGCTCAGCAGCAGTCCGACTCATTTTGCGACCGGCACCGTGGGCGCAGGAATGAAAGCTTTCGGGGTTGCCTTTGCCTCGCACAATGTAAGACTTGGCTCCCATGCTGCCAGGGATAATGCCCAAATCGCCTTCTCTCGCACGAATCGCACCTTTACGGGTGACCCAGACATTGGCGTCAAAATGGTTTTCAAGCGCCACGTAATTGTGGTGGCAGTTGACCGCTTCCGTAGTAATTACAAACGGTGGCAGATGACGCTGCAAGGCGGCGACTATTAAATCCAACATGGCCTGACGGTTGGTAAAGGCATAACGCTGCGCCCAATCCACGGCTTCAATGTAATCGTTGAAATGTTCGCTACCCTCAGCGAAATAGGCCAAATCAAGATCCGGTAACTGGATAAACCAGCGCTCCATGTCTTTACGTGCCAGTTCGATAAAGTAATTGCCCATACCATTGCCGATACCCCGACTGCCGGAATGCAGCATAATCCAAACCCGTTGCGCCTCATCCAGGCACAGCTCGATAAAATGGTTGCCACCGCCCAAGGTGCCCATCTGGCAGATCCAGTTGGAAAACTTGCCGAAGGATTTCAGCAGTTGCGGATGTTTTTCAGTCATCACCATCAATTGCTGCTCGAAGGGCAAGGCGCGATCCACTATGGCGCGGTTCTGCTTGTGCTGGTCGCGTCCCACCGGCACGTCGCGGTTAATTTGATCGAAAACTTTCTTTATCAGCTTTTCATCCAGATCATTGGCTGTCAGCGACAAGCGACAGGCAATCATCCCGCAGCCAATATCGACACCTACAGCGGCAGGAATAATGGCCTTGTTGCAAGCGATGACCGAACCTATGGTTGCGCCGATGCCGGTATGGACATCCGGCATTGCCGCAACGTGTTTGTGGATAAACGGCAGCGTGGCGATATTGCTGAGCTGTTGCTGGGCACGTTCTTCAATTTCATCAGTCCAGATTTTGACGGGAACGCGTCCTTGGGTCAGCACTTGTTTAATTGGCATGGCAATAGTCTCTTTATAAATAAACGGAGCTTCAGGTATTAGCTTAACGCGGCAGCTTGTTTTATAAGCTCGCTGTGTTTTAGCTGTTAATTCGCCGGATGGAAGACACAATAGCCTACCACTGCGACAAAACAAGACGGTTACAAATTATCACATTCAAAAACTGACCAGACTTTACATCAAAAAAATACTTTTTTGATAAGTCCTGTTTTGTCGCGCTGTCATTGTTCAATATCACTACTTTCTGAATAACCTAACCCGCAGCGCTTTGTCGAAGCTACCAACATGCTTTTATAGGAATAAGAAAATGATCAATGAATACATCAATTTTGACTATGTCATACGTAAGACTTGTTACGATATCAAATGGACGTATGTTTGTATCCAATGGAGATGGTATGCAATAACGCATTTAGGAAAAATTGTAAGGGTAAAAATTTATTACGCTCAATTTTTAGCCAAATCAGGATTGCGTGAACCCGTCCATATCAATATTGAGTTTCCGGAATGGGAATGGGATACCGATATTTACGGTAAATAAAATTTACATCTATTTCAACACTACCGATCAAAGCTACTATGGAAACTACTGATATTACCGTTAACGATTTAATCAAAAGCACCTCTTGGGAGGCCATTTGGAAGGAAATGCCTCAGCTTTATACTCAGGTAGCAGATTCTGAAGAAGGCTATAAAGAGGTATTTACCAAGCTTGATTCCATTATTCCAGAAGCTTCGGATTTGGTGTTATTTATCAAAATATTCTTCGACGACGAAGGTAAGCGAGGTGCCGATTTCGCAGCCTATAACGAAGAATGCCCAGGGGGTTATTCCATGATGGCATCGCCTTGGGCCGACATTCTGGGCTTAACCCTTTCTCGTGAAACATTTGATCAACTAAGTCCTGCCGAAATTATTGCCCATTGTTTGTATGAAATGACTTGGTTCGGGTCTTCGGAAGAAGAAATTGAAACGTTCTGTGAGGATACTGTGTCTAAACTTCCTGATTTTGAAACCCTGGATAAAGAGGTCGACCGATTAACCCTGGAAGAAACAGATGAAATCGTATTCAAAGAAAAATTCGATGCATTGATGAGTGAACATGGCTATACCGATTTTGATTTGGAATGAATGCGTTTGAAAAATGACATTCCGAGTGTAATTGCACAAAAAACTGATGTGAGCCATATTAGCGCTCCATTGAAGCAACCTGGCATAATAAGGAGCTAAACAATGATACGATTGATCAACACAACAACCCGATTGCCTGTCGACCAGAAGTTAGAAGATTCATTTTTTGGCCTCATCAAACCGGCTTATAGTAATGCTGTCTCAGAGCAACGTCACCGTCGAAATGCTCACATTGATGTTCAATTCGTTAGTAAGGATGATCTTGATCTGGATCTGGATCGCAAGCGATTGCGTCAGCTTGAGGATAGACTTAATGAAACCGATCGTGAAGAAGAACCTTGCACAGAGCAAATCCCTGATATGGATCTGCTGGGAGTGTATTTTTCGCACCATCCCGACTACCATCGTCCCGTCACTAAGGTTAGCCCTGAAAAAGTAATGTCTGCGTGTCAATTACTCAAAACAAAAACAGATGTAAAGCTGCCGCTAACAGACTTGTACCCTACGTTGTTACATGCCGTGGTCATTCATGAATTGGCGCATTCACTGATGGATGAGGATTCATCAAGGAATCAATGTGATACGTCATGGGACTCGCTTGCACATAGATTAGATGAAGTGCCCAAGGCAGATTATCTTGAAAACCTTGACCATTATTTTGATTCCTACTGCCACTGTCATCGCCATAATTACAGAAATAATATTTCGCCAGCACTTAGGCAATGGCGGCACGTCATAGAAGAAAGCCTGGCAAATGCCTTTGTCCTGAAACAACGCTTTACCGTCGAACAACTTGCTGCGCTGACCCAGTTCATTGCCTCTCAACCACCTGCCTACAAGGCGGGACTTAAATGGAAATGCACTCTGCCAAAATTGTTGGAGACGGCGGAGTCCTGGAGCAGTTTCAAGGATAATTTCTTGGACTCTAAATGGGATTTAATTTACAGCGAAAACAACGTTAAATCCCCTCTGGAAGTTCTGACAGACCGTCTAAACAAGACTGAAAATGTTGGTTCTTATGACTTTGAAAGGGAGTTTAAGCGACACCTGGTTTCCCGTTTACCTGTATGGCAGGTGGCATTTGAAAAAGGAGATCAAAAGCGGGGTGAGTTTCTTAATGATACCTTTGGTGTTTTGTACTATCTGGCGTATTTTTTCGATCACCGAATCACGCCAAACCAGAAGCTTAAGTTTCTAAGGCAATGGGCAGCCAATGGAAGTGCCGAAGCGATAGATGAACTTAATAAAACGCTTAGCGAAGCAAGTATGGAAAAAGGAAATTACCAAGCGGCATTAGACTATCAATTAGTGCGCCGAACCAATCTGCCGAAATTGGATCATAATGACTATTGGAATAAAAAACATTCTGAGGAAATTGAGAAAGTGATTTCCGAATTATCGGCAATGGGTTTGAATTGATTATGCAAAAGTCAGGTAAACCGCATTTTCCGAAAATGCGTAGACGCATTCAAAAGACATTTGCTGATTGGCAGACTAAACAGGCCGAACAATTTTTAGTGCCGCTGCATTATCTAAAACGCACAGATAGCTGTTTGGATTTTAGTTTTGATGGCTTGAACCCCGCATTGTCAATTTTTTTAACCTGGGAAATAGGTGTTTGTATTGATTGGCAGGGTGAGTGTTGGGATTGTTTGATCTTTTTTGAGTCTTCTCCAGAACATAAGGCAGATGGCTATCACTGTAGTTTATGTATAGAGGAATATGCTCAAATTACCTATCCAAGCCGTGAAAACTTATGGCAAGAACATATGTTTGAGCCATTTTTGCAGTGGATCAATGAGACACTGATCCCAGCGAGGTGGCTGGGGTTATATTCGAGCAACAAAGGTAGTACGTGGGCCCAGTTATTAAGCGAACCCGATCCAGATGCTTTCCAAATGTTACCAGTTTGGTGTTGATATTAACATGCGTTTAACTGGAGCTGAGGCATCTGTTGTTTAATATATGTTGCTACTTGTTGCACTGTATAACCATTCATTGGTATTGCAACAAAGTGGGGAATAAGTATCACAATCATGTTATTGAACTGGGCTGCTTCAAATCCCACAAAACCTGGTGGTTGAGAAAAACTAGGAAAGTTAGGAAACAGTTTTTTATAGTGAATCCAATATCCCGCCCCATAACAAATGACAATTTTCGGTTCATATTGTTTAATTAGTTGGGTAATAGCTTTGATACGTTTTGGCATAACATCATCGTAATAATCCTTTTTTGTAGGGTATTGAGGAAATAGATCCTGATATTCTTGCGGCCAAACGTTCATATTGGGGCACGGAATAGGCATTAATTCGCATAGCATCGTTGAGGCGTTGTCTCGTCCAAGACAATCAGCCTGATAGTTTCGAATGGCTGGTGGATTTATCGATATACCGTGCAAGCCAAGCATTATCCTACACATTCCATCCCAAGTTGGCTGTATTATAGGGGTGTTTGTCCTTAGATTATTGTAGTGGAATTGGGGAATTTTAAGAAGGTTAACATGTGCGTGACGGAGATCTTCAACTGGTTGAAAATTTAACCTCGCGTTAATATTGGCCGCTCCGCCACCGCCTTCCTCCATTCCAATAAACCACACCGGAGCGTCAAGCCGACCATATCCAATAAAGTCGATTAAATGTTGCAGTTGGGCGCTGTTAAGTGGAGTACACATGGAAGTTCCTTTCTGGTCTAATAGTGAGCTAACAAGTCATAAGCTTTGACAGTGAACTTTAAACTTTTATCGGAAGTTGTCAACTCTATATTTGCAGCAATTCTCATTATGGAAATCCATCTAAAATCAAACAGATAGCGATTAATATTTGAAAGTTCGCGTGTATTCTACCGCGATACTTGCAAAGTAAACGAAGAACCGAATGGGTAATAATATCAGCGCCCCTGTTTTATAAGGCTTTACGGCATCTGTGAATAACAGGATTCTGTAGAATGAAGAACAAGCGCATAAATTTAATTCATAACATTATGATTTAAAACTATTTTCCATAATGAGAATTGCTGCTATATTTGCCATTAAACATATTGTTCAGATGCTGTTTTTAGACTATCAGCAATCTCTTCCCTCAGCGTTAGCGGTTCCAATACCTTGATCGACGCTCCATGCGACAATATCCACCAGCGTAATTGCCAAGAATCTGTGACGGTTGCGGTAAGGTTTATGATGCCGTCTTTCTCTTCCATATGCTGATCTGCCGATAACGGCGTTTCCCTTAAAATATAGGCAAGACTTTCCAGTATTTGCGCTTTAAGACAAATGCTGCCGCTCATGCCAAATTGTAATGCACCGCTGGCGATATAGTTATCCAGGTTGAATCCCTCAGGAATGACAGCGGGCTGTTCGGTTTTGGTGGCGGCAATGATGCGGTGCAAAACATAAAGATGAATATCGGTGTACTTAAAAGCGGTTGCCACCAGATAGGTTACGGGGCCGCGTTGAACCAAGCCCAAGGGATGTAAGGTTTGTTTGGAGGTCTGTTCGGCATCGAACTTATGATATTCAATGTCTAATTGCCGATCTGCCAGCAAAGCTTCCTGGACGGTTTCCAGGATATTGTGATCAATCGGCGGCGGCAATAACGGAAGCGATTGCGGTACCACGGCCACTTTGTTAATCCATTGCGCAGCGGGATTCTCGTTTACCATTGATTCCAGTTTCCTTTTGGCATGATGAAATCGCGGTTCCAGACCACGCATCATGGCCGAGGGCATCAGTACTTTTAGGGTATCTTCGACGAGGCGTAGCGATAACGCTTCGGCCAAAGTAATGCCAGGCAGATCAATTTCGGTATTAGGCGGTAAACGCCATCCGTAAGGAATGCTGGCATTATTGCAATCCAGCTTAAAGGCGTCGTATAGACTAGCCAGATCACGCTCGACCTGGCGCTTGCTGATTTTAAATCCCGCATCGTCCAGCGCTTCGGCTAATTCTTTAGCGGTTTTGCCAGGGCCACGGGTCGGTAACAGTTTGAGTAACTCCCATTGTCGGGCAAGCGTGTTATGGGTTTTATTGGATGGCATCGTTAACTCCCTGTTGAAAAAAGTGGGCAATTTTCACCATCGCCAAAGTATCGCGTTCACAGTATTTAAGCAATGCCGCTCGTAAATGGACTCGGCGTTCGAGGGTGGTCTCTGGTCGCATCAGTTCAGCAAAGCTTTCCATTGCCATCATGCCATGGGAAACCTCCAAATCGTCGTAAGACAGTTCAGGGGCAATGGTCGGCAATACCGCTTTAATTGACCACGACCCCAGCATGTCAGGATGATAATAGTACTTTCTGGCAAGGGGTAATAAATCAAAAACGCGATCAATGATGGCTTGTAAATCTGCCGCTAAGTCGGGGTAGGAAATAGCCAGCTCATGCATGCAGCTATTTTCAAAGCTGGCGTTATATACCAGAACGGTTCCGCTCTGGTTTAAGGTGGCTATTAATGATTCGACAAAGGCGCGACGCGGATCGCCCAATCCATCAGCCAGAAATTCCTGGTGACTGATGTTGCCATCAGCAGTTTCGATATGACATGACCACTGAAACGGAATTTGAACATAAGGTCGAGTGCCTGCCCAAACCGGCACAGCCAGATTTATGGTTTCAAAATCCAGATAGTACCAGGGATAAGGCAAGGCTTTAAGTATTTCACCCGCTTCCGGATTCAGTTCCGCTTGATTATTAATTGAAGCACGACGAATGCATTGCTGATTCGGATTTAAGCGCTGTTCCGGCACGTTGCGCAGATCATCATATCCCTCTGAGCGCAATTGGGCCGCCAGAGCTTTTGCTCTAGGTAATATTTCCGGTGGATAGCCTTCTTGATTGGTTTCTTCTGGGCAACAATATGACAAAAAAGGGCAGGTAAAGGGATCTTCACAATGGGGTCCGGCTTTGATGTCCGGTTCTGTTCCCTCCAGGGTCTGTTGTGCAGCGGCTATCCAGTTCGGCACTTCGGCTTCCATTGCTACAATAGAGGCTGAAATATCGACATGAGCAAACAAGCCCTGATAGTTTTCATGGCCAGGATAAACAAACTCAGTGTTGATATGAGCTATTTCAGTGCGGGTAATCCTGACACCCGCCGTTTTTGCCACCCAAGCTTGTACGGCGGCATCTTCATAATGATAGTCCTTAACGGTGGTCGAAGATTTCACTTCTGCCAAACGATAGCCGTTGTCATCAGGCAGCAGTAAATCTACTCTAATCAATACGCCGTCAGCCTGAAAGGTCGCTTCGAAAATTGCGTTTGTACTATTTTTCATCGCCGATTGGGTGTCGAGCAGCGCTTGCGATAACTGCTCGGCGTCAATTAAAACACCTTCCGGATACAAGCTTCTTGCCACTTCGCCTGCATAAGTGCCGGCACCCATACGCGCGGTACTTCCCTCATTATATTCCTGTAACTCAGGTTTATTGATTTGTAACCACAGTCGTTTAGGGCATTGGCGATGTGCAAGGATGCGTGATTTAGAAAGTCCGGCCATTAGGTGTTCCTTTGTGTAGGTTTCGTAATCAATTAGTCATCGGGCTTCAGTATAGTCAGCTTGGCAGGTCTGAGCTAAATAATGAATTATTCAATAGCCTGGAAAGCTGTCTATCCTGATTTTACTTGTTAGCCGACAGTCCTGATGGCTTCTACCAAACGCGGCAAAATATCGCCTGCCTTACCACGCAGATTGAAGTGCGCAACTTTATCCAGCGCTGTTGCATCCGGATTGATTTGAATGACCTTTGCACCGCTGTCAGCCGCATCTTTGGGGAGTTGCGCCGCCGGCCAGACCATCGACGAGGTGCCGATAGAGATTAGCACCTCACACTGGTGGGCGACTATTTCAGCCCGTTGCCAGTCAGCTTCAGGTAACTGTTCACCAAACCAGACTACGCCAGGGCGAATGCGGCCATCGCAGTGTACGCAACGAGGCGGTTCCAGACGCCGACCGTCTTCCGGTTCTTCAGGAATTTCAGAAGAAAACGTATAAGGTCTGGCACAAGCAAAGCAGCGGGGTTTGTGGAGGCTGCCGTGCAGATGGACAACCCCAAAACTGCCAGCGCGTTCATGCAAATCATCGACATTCTGGGTAATTACCGTCAGATTTTCCACTTGCTCGGCTAAGGCAACAATGGCAAGGTGCGCCGGATTGGGCTCAGCCTTTAATACCTTCATCCGTCGCCATTCATACCAACCCCACACCAGCGCTTTATCAGTCCGGTAAGCTGAAGGACTGGCAAGCTTTGTGGCATCGAACTGTTTCCATAGGCCTGTTTGGGCATCCCGAAAAGTGGGTATGCCACTTTCCGCTGAGACACCCGCCCCCGTAAACACCGCAATGTGTCGTGCATTTCGTAAAACAGTCAGTAATTCTGGATCAAACATGATTTCCCCCTTTCTATTAATATCGCTTGATTGGGACGTAGCTTAGCAAAGTACTGCGACAAATTGGGTCGTGATAAATCGATGTAAAGTAAACAAGACCGTTAACGAGCAATTATTCTCAACAAACCCTATCTTTGCCTTATTTAGGTGGATTTAATCGTTAGGCAGTAATGCTTAAAATGAAGGCGGTCATGATGAAAAAAACAGATCACAGTCTCCAGATTTTTTTGAAAACTGTCAATACGATTCTTGGGCATTTATGATTGTATGTTATTTTTGCATGGCCTACAGTTAAGGGCTACAATCAAGTTCAGCTGAATAATTTTTAAAATTATCTCAATCATCTATTTATGGGTGGTCAAATGCAAAATCAAGTAAAAAATGAATTAAACGCACTAAAATCCTCGGTAACATTCGCGATGTCCCTTGGAGCAAAAGAACTTTTCCATACCAATTTTATCGCATTCTTATTGGAAAACGATGATCCATCGTTAGACAACATTCGAAGCAATCTTGCTAATCTACTTTTTAATATAACCCCCCGTATAAAATTTAGTAGCAGTACAAAATTTTATACATGGCGTGAGAAATATAATCTGGATTTAGTAATCATTGCTATTGATTGGAAAAATCCTAAAATTAATAAAGAAGGTCACGACATTGTAGAAGAAATAGAAAAGGCCTATGTCTGTGTGATTGAAGCAAAACTAAAAAGCATTCCTACTTTAGCACAGCTGAAGGTATATGATGATAAATTAAAAAACGGACTTAATTTTGATTTAAACAGTTCTGATTATCTACAGATGAAAAATAATGGAAAAATTACTGGTTTTAATTTAATATACAATAATAGCAATGGTACTAAATGCTTAACACTTTTAGATAAACGAAAAAGTGGGCGTAATATTATTCCAGTATTTTTTGAAAAATTACTTTTATCACAAGTTAAATTACCTGTCTGCACATGTATATCGTCTATTTGTACTTGTACACCAACTGCATGTAAATGGACTCAGAAACACTGGGATCATATAGCTTCAGCAATTAAAACTGGAATACATCCTCGAGGCAGCAGTAATCCTGGATTAGATGCTATTGTAAGTGACTATGCTAGTCATCTTGAAAACCTAGCAAAGCTAATTACCCAAGTAAGAGGATATTCGTTATCAAAATTCAAATCAGGGAGTTCATATACATATAAACAGCTTTGTGATGACATAAACGCACCTGAATTCAATAGAATCAGAATTCATGATTTAGTTGGGAAAGTTGTCTTTAATGACCTTGAACAAAGACTTGTTAATGTAATAAATCCTTGTCAATGTAACAATCTGCAGTTTAACCATGAAAGTTTCTATACACGCCAACAACCTGGAATTGATTTTGAATGGTTTTACAAAGGTAATGCCAATGGAAAAATATTTAAAATAGGTGTCCAAATTCAAGGGTCAGATTATCGTCACTATATTGCGACTAACACTAACTGGACAGGTCTAAATAAACTATCGGTTATATTATCTAAAAATCCGAATAATTGGTTTTTTACTAACATAAACGGGAAGACACTCGCTGGAAAAAAAAACAATAATCTTTATAAATTCAGCGCAGACAAGTTTCTCTATAGCAAGATGACACTCAATAATGAGGACTTCGACCAGCTAAGTAAAAACATCAAATATTCAATGGACTTAGCCTGCAAAATCATGACTACTCTAACTTCAGGTAATGCTTTAGGTAATGCTTCAGGTAATGCCTCAGGTAATGCTTTAGGTAATACTTTAGGTAATGCTTCGGGTAATGAATTAGATGATTATTTAAATTCAATCGTATAACTCACGGTTCGCTCATTTTTAAAGGTAGTTAGGAAGATTGGTGCTATTTATTGAGCAAACAAGGCAAAGTTACCAACTTTTTAACTTCAAATAACATTTTTTTAGATATAAAAGATAGAGTTTATGACATAAAGTCATTACTAGACGATATTTTTTTATAAAAACTCCTGAAAATACTACATGCAGTGTTTTTAAACCTTACGAACCACTAGAAAAAATGACAGTAGGTTAAATTGACAACTGTTTTACAGGTGACTCATTATGTGCATCCATCAGATAATTCTGGCATTCACAGATAATGACACAATAAGAGCTCCTGAGAATGCGCCATATCCTGCCCATTGCCCCAGACCAAGTATCATCAATTCGTGCCGAACCGGAATCCTCGGTCTTACTGAAAACCTATAGTCAGGGAAGCTACACGGTAATTCAAAATAACCGATATAAACGTTTTTAGCGCTGCCTGTTTTCAGCATATAAAAAAGCGTGCTGTTTGAATACGTCTTGTTTTGTCGCAACGTGCCAGTACACTACATTTTTCTAAATAACTGCTATTTTTCGCGGAGCTTTAAATGAAAAATTATACACTTTCAATCAGTCGTTGGCACAAAGTTGCCGAGCGACTGTCGCGGACTTATACGGAGTTAACCCAAGGCGTCCGCAAAACATATACTAATACGCAGATTAGCGGTTATTTAGGTGAAAGCCAAATAGCGCGGATACGTGAGCTTGGCGAGAGAGAAGCTATCAACCTGCTGCGTGCGTTCACGCTACAGGATGCGCTAATCTTGATCAGACAAGCCATCGGGGAGGTCAATGCAAAAACGGGGGTTACTCATGAACTTGCGGAGTACGATGCACTCATGCGTCGACATAAACTCCTTGAGAGCATCCTGACCGCCCAAAGTACTGATATGATTGGACTGGATGAAATCTTAATGCTGCCTCAGCAGGTTGCCAAGGAAGATCGTTATGACCGTAGTTCAGCAAATGTGAAGGTAAAAGTGCTAAGTTCCGAAACGGAGTCCGATTTGCGTAGGCAAGCTGAAGCATTGTTGGTTAAGGCTTATGCGCTGTCTGACAAAATTAGCGATTTAAACAGAGAGAAATTATCGCTAGACTTGCCTGAGGATATTGCTCAGGCGGCTGGTTTATAAAATCCAGCGAAAGCTGGTCAGGTCGTCTTGCTGCGGGCGACCGGATGACTGTTAGCAGCCACGGATGGAGATACCAAAACATTTTAAAACATTGCTCGATCTGACGTCATGTAAAGTAATTGAGATCCCTGTTGGGTTAAATCCCTTTGTTGGTTGTTGATCTCTCTACTGGTTCAAGACCTTGACGAGCCGGTTGTCTGATGTTGGTTGCCGTTTGTAACGCTCTCCATCTGTGCCTTTTTAATTTTAGGTGTCGCCATGAATAATAGAATTCCAGATTTTTATCCTAACGAAATTGTTGTGGGTAAAGTGGTTGCAATGAAGGCACGCTATGCCGTACTTAATGTTTGCGGGTGGCAATTGCCGCTTGAAACACGATTCATCGCCTGGGATGCCCTAAGACATCCTACTGAACACTTATCAATGGGTGACCGGCTTGAAGTGGTGGTCAATGATCAAAGGATAGGCGAAATTGCCTACCGGTTAGGTTTTCTTGACCCAATTATCCGTTGGCATGGCTATTGGCTGAGTCGATTGCCGCTTCTGGAAGACTTCTGGCCACAATTGCATGCCAAATATCCGGAGGGCTCTGTTATTGAGGTTGAGTTTCTTGGTTATAGTAATCCCTATGTCGCAAGAGCGAAAATACCCGAAGGGTTTATCATTGAGCTGCTCATCAATGATCTTCATCCAAGGAGAGGAAATTTAAAATTTGATAAACTGCTGCCAGGGGAACACATTGAGTTAATTATTCGCAAATTCCGTAGACGATCAATTTGGGTGCAAAGGTACACAGCAACATCAACTGCCCAACATTTAGTTGAATCAGGTTACAACACACCTCGTTTGTCCTATTAGGCATAGCGGGAGCGAAGCTACAATTTGACGACATTTTAGCTGTAAGTCTTGTCATACAAGGCGTCCAGGTTGAGCCAGAATATGCAATTTTCATCTCTTAAAAAAGTCTCCCGAAATAATTTCTCAAAAGTTTCATTATTCCGATGAGTTTTGAAAGATACGGGGCATGACCATTTAAAATAGCTTTTTCTTATGTGTCGTCTGGTTGCAGCTTGGCTCTCAATGAGCCATGATAGACGATTAAAAAACAGACGTTTTTATTTTTAATGGACATACTGTCGCACCCATGCAGTATTTTATCTCTTCGACACCCCATCCATTTGGGGAGTTAAATATTCAGCAGTTACGCCTTGAAAATATTGATCCGCAGGCCACCATCAACAGAGCAAAAAAAGGGGATGGCTTTTTTTCATTCAATCACAGTGACCGGCGAGTCACATCAACAATGTAGGAGTTTTATATGTTTACAATTGAGTCAACCGATGAAAATAAACGATGCTGGCTTTCAGGTGTATTCGAAACCGCATCAGAGGCAAAGGCTGAAATTGCCCGAATAACTCGAACCGAAAAGACCCTTCACTGTTTGAAGGAAATTGACATCCCTCAGCTCCCTGTTTTTGTAATTGAAGATCATGGTTTCACTTTCGGGGGGATCGAGTTAGTCGAACAAAACTTGAGCAGCCATTCCAGCCAAGGAAATGATGACTTTTGTCACTTTAACATCTTTTTAGTCAGCGAACGTTATGTCCCCAGCGAACCAGGTTGTGACGAAATGGGCATGCTCATGCATTGGCATGTCACGGATTACTATCTGCGTTCAGCTAATCGGAACGGGTTTGTTCAAATGCTATTAAAGTCGATGAATGACACCTGACTCCCGAAATCTTGATAACCTATACTGCAATAACACTCAATGACTATGCAATTCCAGCCATGAGCTCAGCTGTGCTACGATCACGATGGCTTCGGTTATGGCACAGTTAACTGTGGTTGTACTTGGGCTAAATTATTAAGCGAACCTGATGCTGATGCTTACCAAGTGTTACCTATCTGGTTATGCGGACATTAACAATAAAGTAGCTCTGTATGAGCCCCATTTTGTCGCAATATGCTGATTTTCCATTAAGTTACTTTAATTTAAATGGGAAAATCATGCCTGATCCAGACGTGCTCACTGTTTTACTAAATCCGGTTTTGGCCAGTAATGCCAGTTGGATAGCTAAAATTGACCGTCTACTTTCCGTCGGATACCAGACATTCAGTTATTGGAAGTCGATGACCGCTGTGGGTCGGGTGGCGACTGTACCCTCGTTAAAAAATTACAAATCTGCATGGCCGGTATTGAGATTCGCTTTTTGAAAAAACCGAATAACAGGCACCCGTTAGCTTTTTGGTAA
>SESF01019427.1_pt1 | contig 16162 bp, 22 predicted proteins | sample 3171521 | NCBI WGS metagenome assembly SESF01 (sample SAMN10866945, study PRJNA518727) | freshwater metagenome | biome: subpolar coniferous forest; feature: holomictic lake; material: water; isolation source: holomictic Lake 227, 6 m and 8 m depth | place: Canada: near Kenora, Ontario | collected...
GATTCTCAATTTGTCGAAGTTGAAGCGAGGTAGGAGTGAGTTGCCCAATGGTCCCATTGGGATTTTCCGACGCGACCTGAAAGACCGATCTTCCGGCGTTGGAACCCGGATTGATCGTGATGCTCCGAGCCACCCGGATTTTCTTGAAGGTAATCGTGAAATTCGAGACGAACCGGGTCTCCGCACCCTGAGTGGCGGAAATGCTTTGGATCGCCATGTTCGTAAAATAGCCCCAGGGGGTTTCCACGGTGAACAACTGGCGACCCTTCCAGAGTTGGTAGAAGTAGCCGTAGATGTAACTCTGCTTGGTCTGGGAAGGCTGCTGGGGAGAACGGGAATTGTAGTATCCCCAGAGGCTCTCGTTGGATGTGATCGCCGCATTACTCTGAGCAGTGTTTTCCGCAGCCGCTGTTTCGTTTTGAACCGCCTGCGGAGTGAGAACAGGGATCAAACCTCCGACCAGTGGGAGGGGATTACCGATTTTGGAAATCGGTTTGTTCTGCACTACCGATTGAACCAGTTCAGCTATCTTTCCCGAGATCGTCACCGTTTCCGGTCGAAGGGCGATATGATCCTGAATCGAGGAATTGTCCTCGATGAAGTAATCGGTGATGTCGCTTTCCAGCTCCGAGCTATCATCATCTACCACGTCGAACAAAAAGCCGGCGATCCCAGGAGGCGGATTGTCGGGCCGCACCAAAGCATACTGCTGCTGATTCAACACGAGCGTGTTGAGGGCTGCGTAGATGCTGGGATCGTTGGTGGGGACGATGTTCATGGATCAGAAGCCTGCGCCGATGAAGCTGGGAGTGCGTTGAATGTACGCCTTGGAAGTTTCCTTAACGAACGCCTGTCCCATGGCCCGTCCGTCTGCGGGAGAACTGCCGGTCCCTCGATTTTCGATCTTGATGTCGTTGTTTATGTTGGTGGTAGATCCGCCAATCATTGAGCCAAGCAAACCCGGAAAAGCCATTCCCATTGGGGACATAAAAGTTCTCCCCGCCGCCGAGGGGTCTTTTGCACTCATCTGCCAATCCAACAGGCGGTCCATCAATTCTAGGATACGAGTCAAAGCAGGAGCCAAACCCACGACAAACTTATCCCGAAGCAACCCGATGTTGAACGTGAGTTTCGCCCACTCGGTGTTCAAATCCATCATGGCTCGCTGCTGAGTATCCGTCAGCATCCGATCCGGCAAAAGCTTGTCCAGATTGTCCACGTTCTTTCGGAGCATATACACCATGTTCTCCGAAATGCCGGTGAGCCGGCCAAAGTAAACCGCCGTTCCCGTGTCCATTGCACGAGTACGTTGGGCAAACTGACGCATGATTTCGGTGGGCGAAGACATGGCATTGATGCCCAACTGAAGAAACGGCGTCGCCCCTTCACCAGTAAATTGAATGCGGCGGGTAGTTTGCTGAAGACCTTTGAGCGTGTCTTGAAGCTCCTCGGTCGTCACGTCACTCAATGCGGCAACATACTCCCAACGCTTTAGTTCTTCCCGTGAAAGCCCGGTTTGAGTCGTAAACTTGTCCACCCCAAAGACTGCGGCCATTGAGGCTTGGGTCATCTCTTTGAACGCAGATGCCAGAGTTTTGACCGCCATGCCCAGAGTCGCGATTCCCAGAGTTTTGAGAAGTACCGACCCGAGGGACTTGCCCAATGCCGTAGCAAACGGGGTATTTGGATGCTGGCCCGTTGCCATCGGAGCCATCAATTGATTGACCAGGCGCTGCTGGGCTTGAAATTGTTTCCACCAACCCATCGCCGTCTGCGGAGAAGTCGGGGCGGCGGTTACTCCCGCCGCAGCGGGAGCGGTAGTGCCGGCCACACTCGCTCCCGCTGTCTTGGCCAGCCGGCTAAAGCCACGCGAGAGCGGAGTCTGCGCCAGTTGCTTGAGAGCGGCTGCGGCGCTCTTGGCGGCGTTGGCAATGCCATTAAGGGTGTGCTCAAATTCTTTGAGCATACCTAAATCATGGCGATCTACCTTCACGCCCAACTGGGCATATAGTTCCGCGACTTTCATGGCTTGTTCATTTCCATGGCAGTTTCCTCAAATTCCTCAAGGAACTTCAGGTATTCCCACGCATCCAGCACGGTGTCTGAGGGCATGGCAAGAATTTGATCGGGGGTGCCCAGACCGGCTTTCCAAAGCCGTAGCGCCAGTACCCGGTCGGAAGAAAGGTCTATTCTGATTTCTGGACGTTTGAACTCGGCTTTTCGTTTACCGAGGACGGTAAAGCGAGGCCGCTGAAGAAAGGGAGTAGGTTTGCCTTCATCACCTCCCACGCCACGGGCAGGTAGTCCTGACGTGCGCTTTCGCTCTCGAAGGTGTTAGGTTGAATCGACTGCCCGTTATAGAGGCAACGCCTCATGCACTCCATGACCGACTTCTCGACGTCGTCGGATTGAAGCAGCCTGAAGACGGCATTTTTCAAGGTGTTGATGTCTTTGGTGGAGATCTTCGACAAGTCGATCTCGCCAAAGTCCATGTTGAACTCGACCGCCGAAAGTTCTTTCGCGACGGTCTTTAGCAAGCGGTTGCCAGCCGCAAATGGGGCGATGCTGACTTGCAACTCGCTCCCGCTTTTTAGTGTGATGGGGTCTTGCATAAAAGTCCGGGGTCAAAGGACTCCGGGTGAGACCCACGTTAGCGACGTGTTAAGCGAATACCTTTGACCCCAAAAACATTCGCCCTGTCTCACCCGGAGTGGGTGGTTACTGCGCGGCGCGTTGAACGTTGGCGAACTTCATCCGGTAGACCGACACGCTTTGCTCAGTGTCGCCCTCCGCGTTCGACTTGGCGTCAACTTCTTGGGTGAAAATACCCCCGGATGCCACGTACTGGTCGGGGGTGATATTGCCCTGACCATCACCGATCCGCTTGCTGAAAGTGCCGGAAAGCGTGATGAAGGTTGAGAAATCCTGGATTTGATTCTGGAGCAACGCATCCAGAAACAGGTCATTTGCCGAGCCGCGCAGGAGGCGCAGCGTGGCTTCCGCCTGCTGACCCATAGCGTTTGAGGCAAAGATGCTGTTGCCGTTTTTGCCCGTCTTTACTTCCGCAAGGGTATTGGGGAAAGTGAGTGTGAACCAATCGCCGTCGGCCACATCGACCATCGGTTGATTTGATAAAACCAGATTGTCCGCGCCAGTGAGTGAGAAAGAGCCCATGGTAATCGTCTCCTTAAAAGGTTACTTGTTGATTGAAACGAGAACGTTGCTCGACTGGATCGCGCCGGCATATTTGACGGCGATCTGCACCAGCGGGGCTTCGCGAGCTTCGCGAGAAACCTGCGATTGCTGATTGATCGGCTGCGAGTACATATAGTAGCCGGTGTTGAGGACGCTGCGACGAAGTGCCACGGGGCTACCAAAGAGTTCGGGGGAGTTCCAAACGCCCGGAGCGATGAAGGCATTCGTGATGCCTTGCTGGAGCGTTTGAAGATAAGCGTTCTTCAAGCTCGCCATGCCGGTCTCGGTCTGGGGGATCTTGGTGCCGATCTGGGTCAGGGCGTTGAAGCCCGCAACCTGGAGCGCGAAAACCAGCCAATCAAGATTGTAGACGTTGTCGAAATACTCGTTGCCACCCGTGCAGAATACCTTGCCCAGGTATTGAGCACCGCCACCGACCAGCGGGTAGGTATCCACGCCGAGGGTTTTGCAGGTATTGAGGATCGTCTGGGTGATGCCGGTATCCGCCGTAGTACCGATCAGGCTCTTGCCGTGCATCGTGGAGGTCGTGTTGACCCCGTTGAAGTTGGTCGAGAGCGCCCGACCGGCGTAAGCCGCCGCCATGAGGCGGGCCGCAAGAGCGGTGCCCCCGACCGTGTAAAGCAAGCAACGGGTGTGATTCAGGGTCTGATCCTGAACCTTCCAAAAGAGCCCAGTGGTCGTGGTGAGCGTGGAGGTGAGATAGGAGTTGGCGAAGAGCTTTACGCGGAGGCTCTCGCACGCGGCACCCGCATCGAGGATTGCGGCGTCATCGGGGGCGTAACCGCACCAGAGGGCACCACCGAAAAAGGCTCTGGTGATACAGTCTTGAATCGCCGCTGTGAGCGTCTGGCTGCTGCCCTGCGGGTAGATCACCAGAATGCCGCTTCCATCGAGGATGTTGGGGGTCTGGTTAAAGATCGCGACCGCCTGATCATAGGCTTCGCTAAGGGAGCCCCAATCAGCCGCCACGTCCGCAGGGCTCGTATAGATGCCCGGATTAGCTTGCGTGATGGAACCGTTGACCGGGGTCTCCTTGGAGAAGATCGCCAGATTATTAACCTGATACTGGTTGAGTCCAACTGGAGGCGTCGAAACGGAGACGCTGACGAAATTGTCTACCGAAATAAAGCTCATGGTGAATTAAGGATTAGTGAAGATGACGGGTGGTGCGAAGGTGTCGAAATACTCGACTGGCTTCTGCTTCTTGTAGGCAGCAAGAACCATAAACGTCAAAGCGTAACGGTTTAGCCGGTCGGTAGCCTCGACTTCTGAAACATCATTCATGGAGACAGGCAGGGTGGCGATCTTGATCGAATTAGCTTCCTGCTGCTGTTGGGAGTAAGCACTTACGAGTGCCGCCGAGATCTCCCAGTTGCGCACCCGAGCTTCTTCGCTGCGACTGTAAACCAAGATGGAAATCATTTCCTGCCGGTTCACGACTTGGGTCTCGACCAGATTTCCGGTGACGGGATCTGGATCGTAGTCCGGGTAGCCGGCAAATTGTTTGGACCCCAAAATCGAAAGACAGATATACATCCGGTAATCCGGCGGGATGTCAAATTTCTGGTTGTACAGGAGTACCTGATCGGGCTTGAGACCAAGCTCGTATCTCAGGATGTCACCGATGACTTTGATGGGCTCGGTCATTCGGGATTCGACTTATAGTCCTGTACCAGTTCGTAGGTGTTGTAACCGTAATCCTGAAAGCTTTGCTGACTCATCACCCGATAGCGACTGCCTTGATAGGTAAATTCCTCGTCGTTTCTTAACGTCACCTCGGACGTAGTGTGCAGCATTTTCCAACCCCAAGATCTCTGGCCCTCGGGCTTGATTTTCAGTTCGCGGGCACCGAAAGGCTGGATCACCCCGTGGCAAAACAGTTCGATCCGGGCTTCCACGATCTCAAAATCCGTGATCGTTTTGAGCACCCTCGTAAGGGTCAGAGGGCGAAACCAGCCCCGGACGGTCATGCTCATATTCGGCAGTTGCACCGCTCCTTCCGAGATGGAAAAGCGATTGGCCGAGGGAATGCCAACAGAGCCGATCATATGACCTCCGAGGTTATGGCTTTCCGCATCTGGGTCGTCTCGATCAAAATGGCCGTCTTATTCTGTTTCTTGCTCCATACGGTCGAGGGTTGCAAAGCGGGCCATTGCCCCCAGCCCTTCGTGTTAAAAGCCTCCTGGATGGTATCCTCGGCCAGCTTGCCGAGCTTCTGGAGCGTCCGAGCCACTCCTCGGGTCATCAGGGAAGAGATCCAGTCGGTATCGTCTTTCCTGACCGTGGCGTCCAGATGCTGGGCAAGGGGCATCTGGATGAACGACCGCTGCGGAATAGCCACCGTGGCCCCCGTGCTACGGATCGTATACGCGAGACCAAACTCATGCACCGCGCCCAAGCTCGGATTGTGGGTCATCCTGTCGCCCCGAGTCGGGACGCGGGTAGCCGTCGAAGCGAGCAGCCCTACTTTGACGGATCGCTTTTCCACTTCCGCAAGCCGAGCTTGAAGTTTATGGAGCATCCGAAAATTGAACTTCACCGTGTTCACGGCAAAGTGTCCCGGTGGAAGGATTGGAAATTGCCGATAAGTTGGGGGGAGATCAGTTCGAGGAACTGCGCTCCGTAGGTCGTTTTGGACAACTTAGAAAGGAGGGGGCTCTTTAGCACCCGGTCGGGGATCGAGTATGATTCGGTCACGTTGCCGACAGTCTTGGATGAGGTGAGCCAGGTGGCTTGACCGCTCAGACCCGTGCCGCCGGCAATCACCGTTATGCACAGGTAATGGGCCGCAAGCAGGTTGTAGGCGTAAACAAATGCCGCCTGCGTACCAAACAACCCTTCCGTGAAGTTAAATTGCAGCGCCGCCGTAAAGGCTCGGGCGATGTCGTAATCGGTTACCCGCTCCAGATTGGTATCATCCCCGTTCACGGAGACGTAGACCAAGGGAGCACGACGGTAATTGTAGCCGCTATTGTCCACCGTGATCAGGGAAACCTGTCCCCCAGTGATCGTGGGCGTAGCAGCCGCTCCCATTCCCCCGCCGCCATAGATAATGACGGTGGGGGGTTGAGTGGAGCTGTAGCCAGCACCAGCGGTATTAACCGTGATGCTGTCTACGGAATAGGATGCGTTCAAATTAGCCGTGGCCGTAGCTTCCGTAATCCCCTTGTACCGCCAAGGGGTGGCATAGGGGAAATCTCGCACAAACTGCGCTTTGAAATCCCCGATGGTTGGAAGTTCGTAGGCCATGGTAATTAGACCGCGTCCTTTTTCACTTTCTTCTCCTTGAACTTCGCCAGCTCGGCTTCGAGTTCGGTGATGCGCGTTTTGGCTGCGGCAAGTTCCGCACCGAGACCGCCCAGCTCACGCTGGGCGATTCCGGCTTCCACTACGTCATTCTCGAACATCTTCTGCCAATTACGGGCGACGCTTTCGGGAACCTCGGTGAAAGTACCGCCCGCTAAGCGGTACTCTCCGTGGGTGAAGGTGCGCTGACTACGGTTGTAGACGCGCACGATTTGTTCGGCTGGGGTCGTTGCCATGGTTATAGGATTAACCGTTGTACTGGAAGAGCAGGGTCTCCAGCGGCTTGTAGAAGCCGACGCCCGTCAACTGGCTGTAGGCAACGTCCTGGAAGTGGAAATTGTCCAAGCTGTTCGGCTGGGTGACGGTGAAGTCCACCGGGATGTCCATGCGCAGAGCCTCTGCCTCGTGGCGGTAGAGGGCGTAGGTGAACTTGTTGACGCCACGCAGAGCGTTCGAGTTCGAGGCATCGCAGTAAGCGTTGCCGATGAGCTTGAACTCAGGACCGCAGAGCTGCTTGAAGGCGTTCTCCAAGTAGGTCAGCATCGGCACCGGGAAGGTGCCGGCGGTGCCGGGGACCAGCGTCATCAGGCCGAGGTAGTCAGTCATCGGAATGACAAACCGATTCGGCAGAACGGTGCTGTTGGTGTTCGTCCAGTAGGCCGAGATCAGGCCCGAGACGAAGGTCTGGAAACCAGCAGCGTTGAGACCGTTGATCGGAGCCGCGATGAACGAGGTGTTGACGTTCGTCTTGGTGTTGATGAGCAGACCTTCCATGCTGCCCGACTTCGAGCCGAGGAAGGTGACCGCCTGAATACCGAGCTGGTACATCTTGTTACGCGCAGCGTGCTTGCTGGCGATGATGTCCCAATTCGAGGCCACGAGAGCCTGCTCGATTTCCGCGAGGGTGTACTGCACACCATTCTCCCAGATGAACGTCGGGAGGACGACCGAATCCATCGAGACGTCGGTGTTCGTGACGCGGGCGTTATTGCTGCCCTGACGAATCAAACCGGCCTCGAAATCACCCGCGTTCTGATAGACGCGACGGGTGAGGATGTTGGACGACCAGGAACCGTCACCGACAGCAATCGGCACAAAGTCGCTCGGCTTCAGGCCGAAGGAACCAAGCTCGTAGTAAGTCTGACGACTTTCCTGCTGCTTGATGTACGTCATCGTGTCGATGAGGATCTGGTAACCCGTAGCATTCTCGGGACCAGAAGCCGCAGCGTTGTAACGGGTGTCGAGGCCATTGGCCGCATCACCGTTTAGGAAGATCGACTTACCAGAGGTATGACGATTGGACAGGAATACCGGATCCTTGATCTCTTGACCAAGTTCGTTGAATCGGCCCGTGGGGCGGAAGAGGACGCTTTTCATTGTAGTGAGTCTCCTTGGTTGAAGTTAGACAGTCCCGTTAAAGGACGGCGCGATGTTAATACGCACCAAAGAGCCGGAAGCGCCGGTGTCCACCGCAACACCAGTGATGTACTGGGTGCTGGCCGAAGAGACCGTCGCAACCGCCGGATCAGCGGCAGTCGTGGCAGCGGTCGTGGTGACCTTGTCAGCGCGGGTAACCGTGCCAGACGCTTTGAGGTAGATGTAGGTGCTCGCGCAGCCAACCGTTACCAGATCGCCGGCAGAATAAAGATTCTTGCGGGCATTGTAGGTGATGACGCCTAAGACCGGACCATCGGTCGGGCCAGAGCAAACATCGACGAGGATGGTGCTGCCAGTACCGGCGACGAGCTTGACGGCGGAACCGACCTGAATGGCGGTAGCCGAGCTGGTCGGGAGGATCTGAGCAGTGATGACGTTGGGCGAGGGAGTCTGATCAACCAAGCCCAGGATGGGGGCTTGGACGAACTGATTCATCGCCTGTGAGATGAAGGCACACATGATATTGTTCTCCTGAGTTGGTTATAGTTTAGTAACGCTCCTTGCCACGCTTCAAGCGGTCTTGGAGCGAGCCAGAATTGAGGGACAACCCGGAATCTGCGGGTTGGTTGTTCTCACGCGCCGATTGAAGGGCGTTGAACGACTTGGAATCTTTATCTGCAACCACCGGGGCAGGAGCGTTGATGACCGGCACGCCGGGAGCCGCATTCTCGCGTTTCTCGTCGTCCTTCTTTTCATCCTTCTCGGCCTTTTTCTCGGCCTCGCTCTCGTTGCATCGGCCCTTCCGATATGCCGCTACCAGCTCGTGGCTGCGGACATTCTTGCCGTCGATTTCAACCTCGTCGTCAGACTCGGCTTTGTGGACAACCGCATCCCTGGTCTGTTTCATCCAAGTGTCGGCAAGGTCGATGAGGCGAACCTCAACACCGTCAATTTCAACGGTGGTATTACCGCTGATTTCGGAGGATACCGTTTTGACGGTTTCCACGGGCTGGCCGTCAGCACCGTTTTCGCGGGTGACGAGCTTCTTCAGAAATTTGAAGATCTTCATATCGGGGGAGTTGTTATTGCTGGAGTGATTCAGTCGGAAAGTAGCTTCCTCGTAGCGGGGCCGGTCCACAATGGCGAGGTGATTGAACTGGATGCCGGTGATTTCCTTGTCGTACCGGATACCGTGATAAGTGCCGCTGGGGCCAAAAGACGTGACCGCATACCCGCAGCTCGGGCGCTTTACCTGCATCTCGACCTTGGCCTGGGGCGTATCGACAACGCCCTTAACATGGAACCAGCCGTCCTCGGAGTCGTAATAAAATTGCTGGATGATGCCATTCTCGACTTCCATCCGATTATCCGCCGTCACCCAGACGTGCCCGATGGTAAGCGGATTTCCGACCACGGTCTCGATGCACTTGTCGATGGTCTCTTTGCGGAGAAGCTCGATGCCGCCGCCTTGATCCCGATAGGAAATAATTCCCGGTTCGATGAACTTGCAGTCGAAGGTGCGGGCATCCGGGGCGAAGTTGAACCGTTCCAGGTGACGTTCGCGGAGCGTATTAGTCTCGTCCGAAGTGAGGGCAAGGTTCATAGCAGGTTCAGGACTGGACGGGCAACGCACCGGCAGTTCTTGTCACCGCCGGGGTGGTTACGGGCTCCGGTTGAGCGATTCGTAATAGGCGGATTATCCCACGCGAAAGTTTTCCCGTCCAACTGGCGGTGGTCGTCACGCACCCGCTCGTCGTGCTGAGTGACCCAGACATACCGGGAAGCTCCGATGTTGCCGGCAGTGATTTCGCGGAACGTTGCGATGAGATGCGCGACTTGGAACTCCGCGATCCCTTTGGCCCGTCTTTGCGCAACGCCTTGCTGCGACTCGACAATCTTGGCGAGCCGATCAATACGCGCACCTTCGATGATGTTTTCCCTGACTTTGGCACGAAGATCTTGAGCTTGGGTTACGGTGAAATTGCGGATGGCCTCGCTTGTAGCAGTCTCCAAAGCCCTCGCCATTTCGTCCCTTTCTCCGGTTGGGAGTTTTGGGACGGACGGCAATTTATCGGTTTTTGCTACAGTCTCGGTGAACTGCTCCTGTAGTTCATCGACTATATTGTCAACGGTGTTTATGAGCGGGATGCCAGTTGGAGCGTCTTTTGCGTACAGGGCAATGGCCGTGAGCGTGGTAATCAGAGCCTGATGAACCTGCTCGCTGCGCTGGCTGGAAAGATTGATGGCGGCGCGAAGGGGCAGGGGGATCTCCCCGTGCGCCAAAGCGAATCCGGCGGCGGTTTTGCGAGCACCCAGAGCCCGCAGTTCGCGGCTGATGGCGGCACTAAACGCGCCGGTAAATACCCCATTCGTATACCAGATAAGCCCTGCCATGAGGGCGCTCCACAGGGCGCTGTGTTTTTTCTCCTCCTGCTCTTGATTCAATCGGACCTGATTGACCTCCAAGATGTCGTTGATCGGGTCAAACAAAACGTCCTTCAGATACGCAATCAACTCCTTCACGACCGCATCCGTATAGCGGTCGTGGTGAAAGACTGGATCTAAGGAAATCAGACTCACTTCTTCGCCGCCTTAACGTCGTTCTTGCCGGCGGAAACTGAACTATCCGAGGGAGCCGCCTCATCGACCGGAGCGGGATCCACATCGCGCAGACCCTTGGAGACCTCCGTCTCGATCATCAGGAGCTTTTCGTTGCGCAGGATCGTAGTCGCCTCTCGGCCCGTGATAATCCGCTGCTGGAACATCTCCATGATCCGCTGCTGCTTCGAGGTCTTAACCTGTTCTTCCTGCACCCCGTCGAGCACCTTGAGAGGTTGCCACTCCACGGTGTACTCGGGGACAAAACCAAAAAGCTGCTGGCACCGCAGATCAATGATCTCCTGCACCACCGGCTCGGCCTCGTTGCGAATATGCTCTACGATGGAGTTGTAGTTCTCCATTGCATCCTGACCCCCGCCAAAGCCGGTGGCCGATTGGCCAAAGAGCTTGTTCATCGGGATCTTGAGGGCCGAGGAAAGATTCAGGCGCAGCTCATTCCAAATCTCCGCGAGACCCGACCAGGTGATCTGCTTCTGGTGGTAATCGTCCTCGGCATCCATCGCGAGGGCGTTCTGGAAATTCTTCAACTGGTTGCCCAGTTGCACGCGGCGCTTGGTGTTTGCCGTGCCGTCGTCGGTCAAAAGGGCATCGTTGAAACCCTGGATCTTGTAGACGTCGATCTTGGCTTCATCGAGCAGCTCGAAAATCAGATTCTCGAACTTTACGAACGAATTGATCGACCGGATGCACCGCTCGATCTCGCTCATGCCCCAGCCTTGCAAGCGCAGGCGGATGTAGCTCGGAGCCTCGATACCCAGCACCTTGACGACGCGGCTGCGATGGAGGGGCAGACCGTAGAAGTTGAACGGGGTCGGGTTGCGGGGGTCGTAAATGTTGGTCTGCGAAAGGATCAACTCCCAGCGGTCAGCGGCAATAAATTCAAGCGGGCTATCGGGCTTGATAGCATCAATGTTTAGCTCGGTCGCGTAGTTCTGGTCGGTGTTGATGATCAAGCCGGCACCGCCGTAGAGGCGAGCCCACTTGATGACATCCATGGCGATCTTTACATCCGAGCTGCCCATGCTGATGCCGGCATTCGGATTGACCCGACGAGAGAGAAACTTGGTCGCCTTATCCTGTCGGCGCGACCGTTTGAGAGCCGTTTGAAGCTGACCAATTTCATCCGACGACAGCTCGTCCGAAACAATCGTGAGACCTCCCCGAAAAGCGTCATCGACGGGCTGACCTACAATGGTCTGCACCAGACCCTGGGTCATGTACGAGTACGACAGCAGAATGCGGTTCAGAGACAGCGGGGTGTAGCTGTTACTGAGGGCCAGCGTATATGGCTGTGAGATGGTCTGTGACTGGTACGGATTAGTGTACGGGTCCGGGTTCAACCCCAAAGCGAGGTCGGCAAGGGAGTTTAGCCGGGTATCAGTCTTGACCATCTTGTTTTTGCTATTGCCTTGAATTGGTCATCGTCGCAAGCATGAAAAAATGAAGGCACGCGACCCCCGCCGTGTTTTCCTCGGGATGGCCATTGGCAATGGTCAGCAAGGATCCACCCGATGGGAAACTTCCATGTCCATTATCCGGCTGCTTTGCAGCGGGATTTCAGAATACGAATTTTATATCTGCCCCGGCGGCGGCTGCGACATTGCCCACGCCCGCAATCTGATGGTGCATGAGTTTCTCGAACACACGAATTGCGGGATCATGCTCCAAATCGACTCGGACATCGTGTTCCAGCCCGAGCACGTTTTGAAACTCCTCAAGTGGATGAACCGAGCGCAAATCTGCTCGGGGATATATCCGCTCAAAACTCCGGGGAGAGACTCCTTTGGTCTCTGGTCGGAGCCCTCAAGTCTCCCCGGTCTTCTGCTCGTAGGCGAGGTCTGCACCGGCTTCCTCGCTGTTCGGAGCGAGGTCTTCACCGATTTAATCAAGAAGCATCCAGAAACCGCCTACGAAGTAGATGACCCGAAATTTCGGGGCGAAACCTGCCATGAGATCTTTGCCATGGGGCCGGTCGAGGCCCGTGACTGGCGCAGGAACGGCAAGCCCTATCGCCGCCGGATGAGCGAGGACTTCATGTTCTCCATGCGGGCGCGGGACGCCGGCTATCATCTTTGCCTCGATCCCGAGATTCGCCTCGGGCACGTCGGCTCCTTCGATTTTGCCAATCTGCCGGAAACTACTTCCTCCCGCCGAGCACGCTCAAGATTGAAGTGCCTTTGACCAGGAGAAGCGCCACCCCGTCGGTAAAGGTGTCAACCTGGTCATCTTTGGTGCTTTTCCCATCTTCGCGGAATTGAGCCAACTCGATCTCGAACGCCGGCAACCAAGGTGCCGTGCGGGGCAGGAAGACCATGCCCGTCGCCTGATAGGCCAGGATGTCTTTTACGCGGGTAACCTTGTCTTTGTGCCTGATAATGCCCTTGGCGGGAATGCCCTTCTTGCGCATCTCCAGCATGAGGCTGAATCCCGCCGCCGCCTCCTCGATGGCGATGTAGGCGAGGGGGGATGACGCCCGGTTGTGCTTGTCCCAAAACTGTTTTGAGATCCGTAGGAGATCCGCCGGTTGCCATTTGCCCCGGACCTGGTCGATCAGGAACGCCCGACGCATCGACCGGCCCCAGCATTGCAAAACCGAGTAATCGTTCGACTCCTTCGCCTTCATCGCCGTGTCGCAGGTGATGATCTTCAACTCCATCTTGGGCGTCTCGTTTGGGTCGTAATACTTGAAATCCCCGAGCTTGATCAGGTTGCCCCCCATCATCACCGGCTCCTGCTGGTATTGGGCCGCAAAAGCGAAGGGATTGACCCTCTGGGTGTCCATCAGATCCTTGGTCGAGACCGTCTCGGGGATAACGGACTCCCCGTCCACCAAAGCGGGGTATTTTACATGGATGACGTCGTTCGGGTAGTTTTCGAGGATGAACCCCGGCAGGTCGTCCGACGCCAGCCGCTGGGCGCAAATGATGATCGGGGTATACTGGGAGCTGTTGCGCCGGCTCTTGAGGGTGTTCTCAAACCAGAACCGCAGCTTCTCGCCCTCGACCCGGCTCATCGCCTCGTCGGGCTTGGCCGGATCGTCGATGGCGATGAACCCGCCCGCCCGACGCTTGAGGCCGGCACCCAGGCCCGTCAGCGAACCGCCCACGCCGTCGCCGTAGACCTTGCCGCCGGCAGTCGTCGTGAAGTGATCCGCTTGCCGGATGTTGCCCAGTCGGGTCGGAAACAGCTCGGTGTACCACGCCCGCTGCATCGTCTCCTGGATGTAGCGCACCGACGTCTTCGCCAGCTCGTTCGAGTAGCTCGTGTAAATGTTCTGGGCGTCGGGGAAGTAGGCGTGACTCCAGCAGGAGAGGGCTTCGAGGATCTTGGTCTTGCCCACGCGGGGCGGGATGTTGATGACGACGAAGCTCTTTCCCAGATCCCCGAGGTAAGCTTTTTCCAGCGTGTCGCAGACGCCCTTGTGCAGCGGCTTGAGCGGCAGTTCGAGCCCGTTCAAGGGTACGAACGCCTCGGAGAAGAACTGCCAGAAGGAAAGGAATTGGCTCATGGAAAAAGGGTGATTCCGGGCATCTCCTCGAGGCGGATCCAAGTGTCGATGCCGGGGCGACGCAAGGTGAGCGCCGCCATTAGGACCGAGTAGGCCGGTCCCTGCACGAAGTTCACGTAATAAGGCATCTCTTCTGGACCCTCATGCAGGGTGATTTGCCAGACGCAGTTCATCAAGACTCGCCGTGGTCACCCCAAACCGAGACCAGGATGGCGGCAAGAATGACAAGGATAAGGGTGTAGGCCAGGACTTCAGCGGCGGCTAGGCTCATAGGGATTCGATAAAGATGGGGGTTTGGGGGCCGACGTAAACGCTGGAGGTGTTGAACTCGAACCACTCCTCGGCGGTTTCGCGGTCACACTGGTTCATTTTCATAAAACACCGGATGCACTTCTCGCGGCAGTAGACCACCCGTGGACCCGCTTCGCCCCGTTCAAAACCAAGGATGGCGTCATCCAGCCCGTCAAAGAGGACTGCTGTATCACCCTCGTCAATACCCTCCAGCATCTCGGTGATCTGCTTGCGGCGTTCGTTGGTTTTCATCCAATTAACCGGCGAACGGCGACGTAGATTTTGAGAAAGATGGACTGCCAGAAGAGCACTTTCACGTTGCCCTCGGAGATGTAGGGTCTGTCGGCCCAGCCCACCCGGACCCGCACCGGCTTGCCATCCTCCCGCCGCAGGTTGGTCAGGACGACCCGTCCGGTCTTGGAGTTGGGCGTCGTGCTGGAGTAGTTGCCCAGGTCGATGTCCACCCGTTCCCAGCCCCCACCCGGTCGGGTGATCACGACATCGGTCAGAAAGATCATGTTCGATCCCCCCTTGATCGTGAAGGCATACTTGTCGCCCGCGCCCACGCGGCAACGGTTAAACGAAACATCGTAGCTGTCGCGCATGACGTCCACGCCGTCCTCCCGGTTGCCGCCGTCGGGGTTAACGATGCAATCCGCAAAGACCGCATTGTCACAATGCGAGACCTTGAGGATGTCGTCGTACAGACCGGGGTTCTCGGGGGCAAAGGTTCCATAGGAAACCCGGACGCCGGACTGGTCGGCGTAACTTTTATAGTTTATATCTGGGGTATTCATAATCAGATTACTTGGAGCTGGGGCCTGATCGCATGACAAGGGCATCGCCGCCAAAGGGTCTGGGGCGGCTTTTCCAGAAGTGCTCAATGCCTCGTTCGACTTCGCGACGCAGGTCGCCGGCAGCTTTCCGGGTCGGGTACTTCTTCTTCTTGGGCTTAATGATGGTGGCGTTCTGCCACTTGTGGGTATCCTTGTAGGTGCTCATATCGGGGAATCGGGGTCGGATAGGGACGGCAGCTCGGTGACCTCGCTCGCCTCCAGATCAGTCGTGATGGGACCATCCTTCGCTTCGCGAAGCTGGGCAATCCGGTCCAGGATCGACAAGGCGTGGACCCCTGTTTTCTGGGCGTCGGACACGTCACCAATCAGGACCGCTTGCGGCGCTTTGCCGTATCCCCGTTCCAGTAGGATCTCGGCACAGCGCACTCGGGCGACCACGGGCTGGGCGTCGTCTTGCATGACCTCGGCCAACGTCTGAAGTGCCTTAGTTGAGTAACTCCTCGATATGTTGACAATATGCTGGGGAGTCCCGAGTTCCTTCCGGTAAGCTCGGGCAACGTTGGCCTGGGAGGGAGTTAGCTTGACAGGCATCAGATGACCTCCGCCTCCTGCTTAGACCGAGTTGAGAAACCTATGCGCCCCCTGGCGTAATCCTTCTGCATAACCGCGTGATTTCGGCAATACGGAGTACCAGGGGCTCCGCAAATGCGGCAGCACCCCGCTTTGTTCTTCCTGAGTTGATAACGTCTCTGGGCCGACACGTTTAGGGCCGAGAACTCGTCTTGAATTAGCTTGGGCATAGTTGATGACCTAGACGTATTTCGGGTTATATTGCAAGTTGATTTCTTGGTGTTGTAGCAAAAATCTTGGGTGGCTTGATTTGGAGCTGCTAGTTGATTTCTTGTAAGTGGTTGGCGAATATAGGGATGCAGGGCACGGGATCTTTCGGATGGGACCCTTTTTTCTAGTGTTTTCACCCTAGTCATAATTTCCAAAATCCGTGCAACTTAACATAACGGTGATTGTGCGGTGACGGAATAACCGCGCA
>SESF01010837.1_pt1 | contig 16161 bp, 14 predicted proteins | sample 3171521 | NCBI WGS metagenome assembly SESF01 (sample SAMN10866945, study PRJNA518727) | freshwater metagenome | biome: subpolar coniferous forest; feature: holomictic lake; material: water; isolation source: holomictic Lake 227, 6 m and 8 m depth | place: Canada: near Kenora, Ontario | collected...
TCGGGCGCCAGGGTCTGGGTGGTTGGCGCCGGCAGCGGGTTCGAGCGCGCCGCCTTGCCGGCCTGGAGTGCTGAATTCGCGGCCATCCGGCTGAACAGGGTGGCGAAGAGGTCGTTAGTATTGGTCGAACCGGTGGTCGGACCCGGTCCCGAAGCCGAAGCGGCTTGCGGAGAGCGAGAGAGAATTCCCAATGCAGTGTCCATGGTGGCGGCACCCCTTTCCCGTGACGGCGGAAAGGAAAGCAAAGGCCGGGCCAGTCGGGGCGGCGACGCCAACGGATTGTTATCACTCTGATATTCCGGGAGTGCGGCCCGTGGTGCCGCCGTGGCTGGCCGTGGCCCGGCAGTTCCGGCCCAGCCGCGGCCGGCAAATCCTGCCGGGAGCCGGGACATCGGCCTTTTCCGGGCCCGCCGATCGGCCTATCACTGTCGCCGGGGCAACGGGGCAGGGGGATGCGATGCGGCGGCGGCTTATTCGGGGCGGGGTCTTGGCGGTGCTGGCGCTCGCGGCACTGTGGGAACCGGCGGCGGCGCGGGCCGAGGATGCCGGCCGGGCGGTCTTCACCCGCCAGTGCCTGGCCTGTCATAGTGTCGTGCGCATGCAGAACCGGGTCGGCCCCAGCCTCTATGGCGTGGTCGGGCGCGCCGCCGGCGCGGTTTCCAGCTACATCTATTCGGCGGCTCTGCGCGCCTCGGGGCTGGTCTGGACCGAGCCGGTGCTCGAGGCCTTTCTGGCCGATCCCCAGGCTCTGATTCCGGGCAGCGCCATGCGCTATGCCGGATTGAAGGACGCCGCGGACCGGGCGGCCCTGATCGCCTACCTCAAGGGTCTCTGAAGCGCGGCCGGGGCGGGACGAAACCGCCCCGCCCCGGGTCGGCGTTTCCCGGGGTCAATGCCGGAAGTGGCGGACGCCGGTGAAGACCATCGCGAGGCCCCGCTCGTCGGCGGCGGCGATGACTTCGGCGTCGCGCATCGAGCCGCCGGGCTGGATCACGGCAGTGGCCCCGGCTTCGGCGGCGGCGATCAGGCCGTCGGCGAAGGGGAAGAAGGCTTCCGAGGCCACCGCCGAGCCCCGGGTCATCAGCTCGGTGAGGCCGGCCATCCGGGTGGCGTCGGCGGCCTTGAGCGCGGCGATGCGCGCCGAATCGACCCGGCTCATCTGGCCGGCGCCGACGCCGACGGTGGCGCCGTTCCTGACATAGATGATGGCGTTTGACTTGGTGTGCTTGGCCACCCGGAAGGCGATCAGCAGGTCGGCCAGTTCCTGTTCGGTCGGCTGGCGCCGGGTGACGACTTTCAGGTCCTTCAGCCCGATCCGGGCGGTGTCGCGGGTCTGGACCAGAAAGCCGCCGGCGATGGTGCGCACCGTCAGGCCCTGGAGGTCGGGGTCGGGCAGCTCTCGGGTCAACAGCAGGCGCAGGTTCTTTTTGGTCGCGATGATCGCCCGGGCCTCGGCGCCGGCATCGGGGGCGATGATCACCTCGACGAACAGCTTGGCGATCTCGGCGGCGGTGGCGGCTTCGAGGGGGCGGTTGAGGGCGATGATGCCGCCGAAGGCGCTGACCGGATCGCACAGCAGCGCGGCCCGGTAGGCGTCGACCTGGGTCGCGGCCTCGGCGACGCCGCAGGGGTTGGCGTGCTTGATGATCGCTACCGCCGGGCGGTCGAATTCGGCGACCAGCTCATAGGCGGCGTCGGTGTCATTGAGGTTGTTGTAGGACAGCTCCTTGCCCTGGACCTGGACCGCGCTGCCGACGCCGGGCCGGGCCGGGCCGCCGAGATAGAGCGCGGCCTGCTGGTGCGGGTTCTCGCCGTAGCGGAGGCTCTGGGCCAGCCGGCCGCCGAAGGTCAGCGCCGGCGGGAAGGTTTCGCCCGCCTGCTCGGCGAACCAGCGGGAAATCGCGCTGTCGTAAAGGGCGGTGCGGGAATAGGCGAGGCGGGCCAGCTGGCGGCGGAGCCGAAGGCTGGTCGCGCCGTCGTTGGCGGTCAGTTCATCGAGCAGGCTCTGATAGTCGGCGGGGTCGGTGATCACCGCCACCGAGTCGTGGTTCTTGGCCGCGGCACGGATCAGGGTCGGGCCGCCGATGTCGATGTTCTCGACGCAGTCCTTGAAGCCGGCGCCGCGCGCCACCGTCGCCTCGAACGGGTAGAGGTTGACCACCACCAGATCAATCGGCGGGATGTCGTGGGCGGTCATCTGCTCGCGGTGGCTGGCCAGATCGCGCCGGCCGAGAATGCCGCCGTGGAGGCGGGGATGCAGCGTCTTGACCCGGCCGTCGAGCATCTCGGGATGGCCGGTGAAATCGGCGACCTCAGTCACGGGCACCCCGGACTCGCGCAGCCGCTGGGCCGAGCCGCCGGTGGAGAGGATGTCGACGCCCCGCTCCGCCAGCGCCTGACCGAGGGCGACGAGGCCGGTCTTGTCGGAAACGCTGATCAGGGCGCGGGTGACGCGGATGAGGTCTGAGGTCATGAAGGGGATCTCGAGCAAGGGAGGGGGAGGGCGGAGGCGCCCTTCTTAGCGCGACGGCTGCTCTCTGGTGAAGGCCCAGGTGACCGAGGTGACGCGGGCGGCGGCCTCGCCGGAGTCGCCCCCGGTGCCGGCCTCGCCGCTGGCGATGATCTGGAAGCAGGGCCGGGGCGGGCCGGCAGTGCCGCAATAGACGCTGTCGTCGAGGTCGATATGCGCTCCCTCGGCGCTGAAGCGCCAGATGGCGCCGCCGGGCAGCAGCATCAGCACCGTCGGGCCGTCGATGCCGGCTTCGACGCGGGCCTGAACCGAGGGATGGAGGTGGAAGCGCACCGCAAAGGGCCGGGGTGCGGACGCCGCGGCCCCCGGCGCAGGCTCCAGCAGATCTTCGCCGCTAAGAGCGTTGCCGTGGGGATCGAGGCTGAGGTGGCGGCGATGAATCAGCCCATACGGCCCGAGATAGCCGTTGTGGCTGGCCGTGACCGCGATTTCGTCGCCGGCCTCGCGGCGCTCGCCGCTGATCGCCGAGGGCCGGCGGCCCAGGCCGCCGTCGGGTGCGACTTCGGACGAATCGAGGTCGCCGATCATCACCGTGCTGTGGGCGGCGGTGCCGGCCAGGGCCTGATGCCAGGGATTGCCGATTTCGGGATGGGCACCGCAATTCACCACCAGCCGCTCCTTGCCGATGCTGAATTCGAAGCTGAGGGTGCCGGCGTGGGCGCGGCGGTCGGCGCCGGGCGGCGGCGGCGCTCCGGCATCGAAGATCACCAGGGCGCGTCCGCCATGCAGGCGCTCGAATCGGGCCTCGGGCAGGCTGCGCATCGGCCGGGCGCGGGAATCGGCCTGGGTCAGCACGGTGTCGACCAGTGTCTGCTCTTCCTCGCGACCGCCGTTGAAGAGGGCGAGGGCGCCATCACCATGGCGGAGGAACCGCAGCACCGGAACCATGCGCTCGATGGCCTGGATCAGCAGTGCCGGCAACTCGACCTTGGCCGCGCGCAACGCCGACCGGATGTCGATCAGGTCCCGTAGCACCATCAGGTGGGCCGAGGGGTTTCGCGAGACGTGGCTGCCGTCGGAGAGAATCTGATGCGGCAGCTCGCGGTCCAGGAGCCGCCGGGCCTCGATGAAACAGGGCAGGCCGTTGGGCAGCACCAGCCCGCCGAAGGCCAGGCCCTTGATCGCCGCGATCAGCTTGGTGCCCTGAAGATCGCCAGGCATGACCTGACGCAGATGCCGGGTCTGGCGGGCCAGGCTGTCGAAGACGCAGGAGCGGAAGCTCTCGTCGGCGCTGGCGCAGTAAAAATCGTGCAGGCCGATCCAGTTGGCGATCCGGCTGCCGGCCAAAAACGGCGTCCACGAGTCGCCGTGCCAGACCGCGTGGCAGCAGGACCAGCCATAGACCAGCGAGCGGGCGGTGCGCCGCGCCTCGTCACCGCCCAGTGCCCGGAGGTCGCGCAGCCAGTGGAAGCTGTGGAGCCCGGCATACCAGGCGTCGCTCGCCCCTTCGGGCTGCCAGAAGCCGTCGGTCAGGGGCGAGGTCTCGAGGGTCAGGGTCTGATCGGCGAACGTGAACACGCCGTCGAGCAGGGCGCTACCGCGCTCGGGGTCGCCGGGCCAGAGGTCCTGCGGCACCACGGGCAGGGCGGACAGGGTGCGTCCGCCCAGCATCATGTTGTATAAGGGATTGCCGAAAGCCAGCGCTTCGATGCCGTCCCTCAGCCAATCCCAGGAGTCGCGTGAACCGGTCATGGTCGGCGGCTCTCAGCGGTCAACGTGGCAAGATGTAGTAACAATTTAGCGCCCGCGCCGCAAGCTGCGGGATTGCTCCGGCCTCAAAAAGAAACCGCCGCCGGCCGGATCGCCAGCGGCGGCTGTTTTTTTGACGGAGAAGGCCGACCCGGCCCAGGGTCTTACTTACCGTAGAGCCAATTGGCGATCAGGGCGCCGGTGACGCCCGAGGTGATCACGAAGATGCGACTGGCGGCGGCGGCGGCCGGCGAGGAGATCGTCGAACCGGCCGCGGTGTCGAGGGCCAGCGGCAGGGTGAAATAGGGGTGGCTGAAGAGGTTGATGGCCACGACGCCGGCCAGGGCACCGGTGGCCAGCACCAGCGGATAGACGTAATCGGTCTTGGCCGTGGTCTGGGCGGTGGTTTGGGTCTGGGCGGACGCGGTGAACGGCACGAGGCCGATCAAGGCGATCAGAGCAACAATGACCAGTCTGCGCATTATGGTCTCCTTGGAGGAAAATTCGGCCAGGAGCACCCGGATCTCCGTCTGCCGGCTCGGGATCGGCGCTGCGGTCGAGCCAGGGGCAAGGGAAAGGGTCCGGACTCCTCGCGCCGGACTCAGTTGGCAAATGCGGTGTAGAGATAGTGCGCGGCCAAACCGCCGGCACCGCCGGTCAGAGTCGCGAGCACGCGGCTGCCGAGCGCGATGTTGGTCGGCGTCGGTGCGAGCGGCGCCGCCACGAACGGCACGGAGCCGTAGGGATAGGTCAGCATGTTGAACAGGACGATGCCGACAATGGCGCCAGCGCCGACCGCCATCAGCCGATGGTCGGGCTTGGCGGCGGTCTGGGCATGGCTCTGGGTCTGGGCGTAGGCGTTGGCCGAAAGCGTGAGCGGCATCACGCCGATCAGGGCGATCAGGGCAACGGTCATCAGTCTGCGCATGGTTCCTCCTCGGAGGTCTTCAACGGGGCAATGGGAGCGCGACGGCACGGCAGCCGGCGGCAGCTGGGGTCACCGGATCGCGGCTTAGTGGTCGTAGATCCAGTTGGCGATCAGGCCGCCGGTCACGGAACTGGTGATGGCAAACATGCGGCTGACGCCGACCGAGATCACCGCGGGAATCGGCTGCCCCGAGACGGTCGCTTCCCAGAACGGGAAGCCCGCCGGGCCGAACAGAACATACTGGGCGCCGACGATACCGGCGATTGCACCGAGTCCGACAACGTAGGGATAGGGGGTCTCTGAGGGCAGCTTGGCCGCGGTCGGCGCCTGACCTTTGGTCTGGGCGTGGCCGGTCATGGGCAGGGCGCCGATTAGGGCGACGAAAGCGACGATCAACAGTCTGCGCATAGGCTTCTCCGTCATGGATATGACTGGGCGGGCCAGTCGGCGGGACCCTCGGAATCGGGAGGGGAAAGCAGGTACCGACGGTTGAAGGAACCGCCAAAAGTTACATAGCCCGCACCATACGGAGGTTGGGGCAAGCTGCCAAGTAAGATTTGTTTCCAGAAGCATCCGGGGACTCCCGATCGCTACCGGATTGGGGAAAAGGGCGCTCTTGGGGGGGCTCCGGCGGCCGGGAGCGGGCGAGGCATCGGCTGAGGTGCCGGCTGGCCGGCAGACTCGGGTTGCGAGTCGCGGCGCGGCGTGAGCGGTTAAAGTGCGATTGCCGGTTTTTCCCGGGCGCCGACTGGGCTATGGTGCCTGCGATCGCGGGGAGAGCGCGACCAAACGATCGAAGGACTTTTCGGACCGCGATGCCGAGCGATCCTCAAACAGCTGATACCCGGAAGGATGGCGGTCCCGAGCTGGTCCGGCTGGGCGACCGGTTCGAGATTCTACCGGGCCAGCCCGTGCCCGCCCTCGACGGGGTCGCCGGGCCGGCGTTCATGGCCCGGGCCGTGCGGGGGCGCAAGGCCGAGTGCTTTGCGCTGATCTGTTCGGGCGCGGTGCCGCCGCGCAGCGATGCGCTCTCGACCCTGCTGTCGATCGACAATCCCGGCATCGTCCGGCTGATTGATTTCGGCCTCGTGGACTGGAACCAGGGCAAGAACCGGCGCCAGGCCCTGATTCTGGAGCGTCCGTTAGGCCGGCGGCTGATGACCAGCCTCAAGGCGCCGGCCGAGCCGATGTCCGAAGACCAGATTTTGCGGGTGGTGATTCCGTCGATGGCGGCGGTGCTGCGGGATCTCTCGGGCCGGACCATCACCCATGGCGGCATCCGGCCGACCAATCTGTTCTTGCGGGATGGCGGGACCGGGGTGGTGCTCGGCGAGTGCGTCTCGGCGCCGCCGGGCTATGCTCAGCCGCTGCTGTTCGAGCCGGTCGAGCGGGCGATGGCCACCAGCGGCGGCCGGGGCAACGGCTCGATTCTCGACGATATTTACGCCTTCGGCATGACGCTGGTGGTTCTGGCGCTCGGCCGCAACCCGGCCCTGGAACTGTCGGATGACGCGCTGATCGATGCCCGGATCGACCGCGGCAGCTTCGCCGCCGTCGTCGGCAACATCCGGCTGCCGCAGAACCTGACCGAGCCGGTGCGCGGCATGCTGCTCGATGACCCGAAGCAGCGCTGGGGCATCAACCAGCTGGATCTCTGGCTCTCGGGCCGCCGCCTCAGTCCCAAGCAGGGCCAGTTGCCCAAGCGGGCGGTACGGCCGCTGGAAGTGTCGGGGCAGGAAGCCTGGCATTGCCGGGGGCTGGCCCGGCTGATGGCGGCCAACGTGCCGGCCGCCGCCGGGCTGATTGACGGCGGCGACCTCGACCGCTGGCTGCGCCGCGGCCTGTCCGACGATGCGCTGGCCGAAACCGTCGCCGCGGCGGCGGATCAGGCGGCGGCATCGGCATCCCGGGCCTCGAGCATGGTGGACCGGGTGGTGGCGCGGGTGGCCATCGCCCTCGATCCTCATGCCCCGATCCGCTACAAGGCCAAGGCGGTGATGCCCGACAGCATCGGTGTTGCCCTCGCCGACGCCTTCCTGCGCCGCGAGGGCACGCAGCCGCTGGCCGAGATCATCGCCTGGCAGCTGCCCACCTTCTGGGTCAATGTCCAGCCCGAGGTCCGGGCCGAGGTGGTGCCGCTGGTCCAGGCCATCGAGGGGCTGCGTTCGCTGCTGGAGCGGACCGGCCCCGGCTTCGGCATCGAGCGGGTGCTCTACGAGGCCAATCCGCATCTGTCATGCCTCAGCCCGATCGTCGCCGATTTTGCCGCCGCGACGCCGCCCGATCTGCTGACGGCGCTGGAACTGGCCTCGGCCCAGAAGGAGCGGGCGCGCGAGCCGCTCGATCGCCATCTCGCCGCCTTTCTTGCCGCCCGCCACCGGCGGCTTGAAGATGCCATGCTGCTGCAATTCCTGCCCGGAGTCGATCCGGTTCGGCGCGTCACCGCCCTGATCAGCATTCTTGGCGACATCCAGGTCCGCTATGCCGTCGATCCCCTGCCCGGCCTCTGCAAGTGGCTGGGCACGATGATGGATCCGACCTTCGCCCGCTTCTACAACCGCAAGAACCGGGAGGCGGTGCGCAAGCATGTCGAGAAGGTCGCCTCCGAGGGCAAGCTGGTCGACCTGTTGCGCGCCATCGACGATCCCGATGCCATCCGCAGGGACGCCCAGGGTTTCGCTGCCGCCCGGCGCGACGTCAAGCGCGCGGCCACCGAAGCCGACGCCCTCAAGGACAAGATCGCCAATCCCGACCTGATCACCGAAGGGATCGGCCGGCAGGTGGCCGCGGTGGTGTCGTGGGTCCTGGCGCTGGCCCTTGCCGGCCTGTTGTCGATGCTGATCATGTTCGGCGGCTCGTGAGAGGAGAGCGGCGATGGCGTCCCCGAAATCGCGCAACCGCAGACGGCCGTCCCAGAAGGGGGGAGGCGGTCTGGTCACCTTCCTGGTGCTGGCGGCCCCGGCGGCGATCTTCGCGATGCCGACGGCGCTGCTGTTCTCGGTCGGGATGATTCCCTCGCTTGTCGCCTACATCGTCGATCGCGATCCCGACAAGACGGCGCCGCTGACGGTGGCGCCGCTCAACGTCTGCGGCATCCTGCCCTTCGTGATGGAGATGTGGAAACACCAGCATACCATGCAGGCGGCGACCCATTTTCTCGGCGACCCCATGACCTGGCTGGTGATGTACGGCGCCTCGGCGATCGGCTGGGCGCTCTATTTCATCGTGCCGCCGGTGGTGACCAATTTCGAGGTGATGCGGGCCCAGGGGCGGATCGAGGCCCTGGGGGCCAAGCGCAAGGACCTGATCGAGGAGTGGGGACCCGACGTCGCCCTCGACGACGAGGCTCTGGTAGAAAAGCACAAGGCGGCAACCCAGGCCACCGCTGCCGCGGCGCCGTCACGGACCTGAATTTCCATGGACAGCGGATCGGCGCCACCCTAAGTATTGAGCGGTGGTCAAAGTTTCTTTTTCAGGTGATTCGCCATGAATGCCAGCGGCTTCGGAGCGTTCGTCCCCTTTGGCGAGATTCCGCCCGGGACCTTGTTTCTCGATCATTCCCTGGGCGGCGCCGGTGACACCGCCATTCTGCTGAAGGTTGGCCGGGGCGAGTCCCGCCACAATTTCGTGCGACTCTTTGATCGGGCGGCCGCCGGCCGGGGCGTGCAGATGCCGGCGCTGGGCAGCGCGCTTCTGACCGACGACCGCGCGATCGTTGCGCTGCCCGACTATTTCATCGAGGTCGAGAACAGCGTCGACAACATCGTCTGGGAATCCGACGCCGGCTTCGTCAAGGCCGCGATGTGCGCCGATTCCGATGGTGCGCTGTTGCTGAAGGCGTTCCGCAACCGCAACCGCGACGATTGCGAGTGCGATCTTTTCGACCTCGCCACCGGCATCGAGGCCACCCTCGACCGCGCCTCGGTCGGCTTCCGCCGCTGGTCGGTGGTTCGCCGCGATGCCTACGGCAACCGCGAGGAACTCTACCGGTTCGAGCTTTGATCGCGCGGCGCCGGCCAACGGGCGGCGGTGCTGGGGACCGATGGTCTCAGTGGCCGCCCTTGGCCGCTTCGGCGCCAGTCAGCCAATTGATGTTGCGGACGATGGTTTCCTGTCCGAACACCGCGCCCAGCGCCGCGCCCAGGAGGGCGACCGGCATCGCGAGACCGGCGCCGCTCTCCAGGGCATCGGCGATCGCGGTCCCGCCGTAAATCATGGTGCCGGCATTGACCAGATTGACGATGCCGCTGGCCACCACCAGCCCGAGCACGGCGCCGCCGACCAGGGCCATGTCCTTGGTCAGGCCGGAGGTGCGGGGCGCGCTGGTGTGCGCGGCCTCGGCCTTGTGGGGTGCCGCGGGGCGGGTCTGGGCATCCGCGGCGGCGGAGAGGCCGACCAGCAGGCTCAGCAGAACGACGGCAAAGAGGGTGCGCATGGCGACTCCACGACCGGGCTGATGATCGCGGCCACCCTACCATCATCCGCAGGCAAAGAGAACAGGATCACCAGAAGCCGGGCGGCGGGTCATTCGTACCAGATGCGGTCCTGCAGGCGTTTTTGCTCGGCATCGCTGAGCCGGGACTCGCGGTCGATCTCGTGGGCCTGCTTGCGCTCTTCGACTCCGGCTTCGTACTGGGCGCGGAACGAGCGGTTGGCGGCGGCGACCTCGGGCGGGACCGCGTCGTTGACCTTGAACAGGAACGACCAGGGGTGGCGGCCCGCGGTGGAAAGGTCCTTGCGCTTTTGAGTGCGCTTGTCGGTGCAACCGGCGAGGAAGGTTTCGAGATGCTTGTCGGCGCCGCCGATGTGCCGGGTCAGCCAGTCCTTGAGGTAGACCAGGGTCTCGGGGTTGATGGTGGTGTCGCCGCTGCGCAGCCCGATCTGAAAATTCTCGATCGTCCGCAGCAGCACGACATGCTCCATCGCGTGATGGCGGAGCTGCGGGTACTCGTAGCGCCGCATCAGCCCTTCCTCGCGCTCGAAATGGGCGACCGAGTCGGCAACCAGCTTATCGACCAGGTCCAGGCAGACCCGATGCTGTTCGGCCCGGTCCTCGTCGGTCTTGCAACGCCAGCCGCCGGCATCGCGCAGGCGGGCGACGATCTTGTACAGCTCGGCATGGTCTTCGTTCATCACCGAATAGATGCGCGGGCAGCTGTTGCCGAAGACACGATTGAAAAAAGCCATCGGACCCCCCGTCCCGGAGCGACATCCCGAGCGCACTCCTGACAAGGGAGAATCCCGTATTCAGTATTTAGGAATGGTTTATCGCCGTCGCGGCGGATTGTCACAGGGCGGGCGCGCCACCGGCGCCCCGCCCGCGACCGGGGCCGGGACTCAGACCTTTCCGTGGCACTGCTTGTATTTCTTGCCCGAGCCGCAGGGGCAGGGGGCGTTGCGGGCGACCTTGCCCCAGCTCGCGGGGTCCTTGGGATCGATGCCGCCGGGGGCGGGGCCATGGGTGACCGGAATCCGCCGTGGCGGCGGCGGGGCGGCGTGGCCGTCGGCCTCGGGCGGGCCGGACTCGGCGACCAGCGCCGGGTCGTGGCGCGTTTCGCGCATCTCCTGCGGCCGGCGGCCGAGCACCGCCTCGACATCCTCGGAGGGCGCGAGCTGGATTTCGACGTGCATCAGCAGCGAGGTTACCGAGACCCGGAGATGGCCCAGCATCTCCTCGAACATCTCGAAGGCTTCGCGCTTGTACTCATTGAGCGGGTCGCGCTGGCCGTAGGCGCGGAGATTGATGCCCTGGCGCAGATGGTCGAGATGCAGCAGATGCTCTTTCCAGGCCTGATCGAGCAGTTGGAGCAGCAGGCTTTTTTCGACGCTGCGCATGGTCTCGGGGCCATAATTGGCGGCCTTTTCCGCCATCCGGCGGTTGGCGGCGTCATTGACCCGGGCGACCAGCGCCTCCTCGTCGATGCCTTCTTCCTTGCCCCACGCCTCGACCGGCAGCGTCATGTTGAGGCTGTGCCGGACCTCCTCCTGGAGCGCCCTGAGGTCCCACTGTTCGGAATAGCTGTTGGTCGGGATGGCCTTCGAGACCAGATCGCCGATCACCTCCTGCCGCATTTCGAGCACGGTCTGGGCGACGTCGACGGCATCCATGATCTCGCGGCGCTGTTCGTAGACCACCTTGCGCTGGTCGTTCATGACGTTGTCGAACTTGAGCAGGTTCTTGCGGATTTCGAAATTGTGGGCTTCGACCTTTTGCTGGGCTTTTTCGAGCGCCTTGTTGATCCAGGAGTGGATGATCGCCTCACCCTCCTGCAGGCCGAGCTTCTCCAGCATGCCATCCATGCGCTGGGAGCCGAAGATGCGCATCAGGTCGTCTTCGAGAGACAGGAAGAACTTGGAGGCGCCGGGGTCGCCCTGGCGGCCCGAGCGGCCGCGCAGCTGGTTGTCGATCCGGCGCGCCTCGTGGCGCTCGGTGCCGATGACATAAAGGCCGCCGGCCTTGAGCACCACCTCGCGCGCGGCGGCGATCTCGGTCTTGATCGCCTCGATGCGGCGGGCGCGTTCGGCCGCGTCGGTGATGGCGCCGAGTTCCAGCGCCACCCGCATGTCGAGATTGCCGCCGAGCTGAATGTCGGTGCCGCGGCCGGCCATGTTGGTCGCGATGGTCACGGCGCCGGGCCGGCCGGCCTGGGCGACGATCACCGCCTCCTGTTCGTGGAAGCGGGCGTTGAGCACGTGGTGGGGAATCTTGCGCTTCTTGAGATCGGCGGCCAGCGCCTCCGACTTCTCGATGGTCACGGTGCCGACCAGCACCGGCTGCTGACGCGCGAGACACTCTTCGATCAGGGCGATGATCGCGGTGTTCTTCTCGTAGGCGCGGCGATAGACCTCGTCGTCGTGGTCCTGCCGGGTCACCGGGACGTTGGTCGGGATCTCCACCACTTCGAGGCCGTAGATTTCGGCGAATTCGGCGGCTTCGGTCATGGCGGTGCCGGTCATGCCGGCAAGTTTGGGATAGATGCGGAAATAGTTCTGGAAGGTGATCGAGGCCAGCGTCTGGTTCTCGCGCTGGATGGTCACGAATTCCTTGGCCTCGAGGGCCTGATGCAGACCGTCGGAATAGCGCCGGCCTTCCATCATGCGGCCGGTGAATTCATCGATGATGACGACCTTGTCGTCCTTGACGATGTAGTCCTTGTCCTTCTGAAACAGCTTGTGGGCGCGCAGCGCCTGGGTCGAGTGATGAACCAGCGCGATATTGTGAATGTCGTACAGGGCGCCGGTCTTCAGCAGGCCGACATCCTTCAGCGCCTGTTCGATCTTTTCCTGGCCGATTTCGGTGAGATTGACCGAGCGGGCCTTCTCGTCCTTCTCGTAATCGGCCTCGTCGAGGGCCGGGATCAGCCGGTTGACCGCGATGTAGAGTTCCGAGGAATCGGTGGAGGGGCCGGAAATGATCAGCGGCGTCCGCGCCTCGTCGATCAGGATCGAATCGACCTCGTCGACGATCGCGAAGTTGAACGGCCGCTGGACCATGTCCTCTAGCCGGTACTTCATGTTGTCCCGGAGATAGTCGAAGCCGAACTCGTTGTTGGTGCCATAAGTGATGTCGGCGGCGTAGGCGGCCCGGCGCTCGTCGTCGTCGAGGCCATGGACGATGCAGCCGACGGTCAGGCCGAGGAAGGTGTAGATCTGGCCCATCCAGCCGCTGTCGCGCTGGGCCAGATAGTCGTTGACCGTCACCACGTGCACGCCCTTACCTTCGATGGCGTTGAGGTAGCAGGCCAGGGTTGCGACCAGGGTCTTGCCTTCGCCGGTCTTCATCTCGGCGATGCGGCCGCCATGCAGTACCATGCCGCCGGTCAACTGGACGTCGAAATGGCGTTGGCCGAGGGTGCGCTTGGCCGCTTCGCGCACGGTGGCGAAGGCGTCGGCCAGCACGTCGTCGAGGCCTTCGCCATCGGCGAGGCGTTTTCTCAGCCAGTCGGTACGCGCCCGGAGTTCGGCATCGGAGAGCGCGGCCACGGCCGGCTCCAGGGCGTTGATCGCCTGGACCGGCTTGACCAGCGTCTTTAGATAGCGGGAGTTCGCGGTGCCGAAGAGCTTGCGGGCGATGGCGCCGAACATGAAGGACCTCGAAGCGGGACAAAAAACGGGAGGCCGACGGCGAGTGACCGCCAGCCGCGCCGCAAGATAGACCACCCTATGGCCAAAGCCAACCGGCGTATTGCACCGCACCGGACCCGTAAGGGTTCAGGGCGGCGGCCGGAGACGAAGAGCGGCGGGACCGGCGGTGCCGCTGCCGCCGCGTCCCGGCCGGCAGCCGGTTAATCGAACAGGTTGCTGAGAGACGAGGTCAGCTTGCTGACCAGCATTGGCACGGCTTCCTCGAACTTGAGATTCATCTGGTCGGCGTAAGTGGTGCAGCGAATCTGGTACTGCTTGAAGTCGGGGCTCTCCTCGACATACTGGGTCTTGCTGCGGCTGCTCTGGCTGGAGGAGGACAGCTCCGGACCTGAGCTGTCCAGCCGCTCCGACGCGCTGTGGCTGCTGGAACTCGAGGTCGAGCTGGTCTGGCGGACCTTGCCGCCGCCCAGCGGCCGTTCCGAGAGCTGGATGTCGGTGATCACCGAATAGGTGACGTCCTTGATCATCGAGTTGGCCAGATAGGTGCCGAGGGCGATCCCGAGCCCGACACCGGTGGTGGTCGCCGTGTCGCCGCCGAACAGCCGGGTCAGGCCGGCGGCCCCGGCGCCCGCCAGCAGCGGCTCGCCGTACTTGGCCGCCAGCACGCCCATCTTGTTCTTGGGATCGATCGGTCCGGCCTGCAGGATGTTGACGCGCAGCATGTAGTGGGCGGCACCGGGATCGCTGACGACACGGTAGCCGCGGGCCGCGACCGCCTGGGCCAGCGGTCCCCGCAGATCGATCTCGGGATGATCGGAGGTGTTGCGGGCGCCGATATAAATCGTTCGCGCCCGCTCGGGAACCGGTTCGAGGAAGATCGACTCGCTCATGTGGGTCTGAACCTGAAGCGAGCTGTGGTTGATCGCGACATCAGCGGCGGCACAGCCGCCGAGCCAGGACACCGCCGCAAGCGCGACCACCAGACGGCCAGTCTTGATTCTGCCCATATCCCGAACTCCTCAATGGAAAGCCTCGCGAAAAAACGGTAGCGCAAGGCCGCCCGGGCGACAAGAGCGGCCGGACTGCCCCGGAGTCCGGCCACCGAAGCGAAAAAGCCGGTCAGGCGGCGCGGACCGTGGCGATGAAGCGGTTGACCTCCTGATCGAGCAGACCCGCCTGCTGACCGAGCGTGCGCGCGGCGCCGAGGACATCGCGGGCGACGCTGCCGGTGTGGGTGGCGGCCTCGGTGACGCCGGCGATGTGGGACGAGACCTCCGAGGTGCCGGCGGCGACCTCCTGGATATTGCGCGCGATCTCCTGGGTCGCGGCCGACTGCTCCTCGACTGCCGAGGCGATCGAGGACACCACCTGACTGATCTGAACGATGGTGCCGCCGATCCCCTTGATGGCGTCGGCGGCGCCGCCGGCGGCGTGCTGCATGCCTGCGATCTGACTGGAAATCTCGTCGGTGGCCTTGGCGGTCTGATTGGCCAGAGTCTTGACCTCGCTGGCCACCACGGCAAAGCCCTTGCCGGCCTCGCCGGCCCGCGCCGCCTCGATGGTGGCGTTGAGCGCAAGAAGGTTGGTCTGGCTGGCGATGGTGTTGATCAGTTCCACCACCTCGCCGATTTTCTGGGCCGCGGTGACCAGACCGATCACCGTGGTGTTGGTGCGCTCAGCCTCCTCGACCGCGGCACCGGCGATGCGCGAGGAATCGCTGACCTGCCGGCCGATCTCGCCGATCGAGGCCGCCAGCTGCTCGGCCGCCGAAGCCACGGTCTGAACATTGAGCGAGGCGTGGTCGGCGGCGGTGGCGACCGCCTGGGCCTGGGTGTTGGCCTGTTCGGCGGTGCCCGACATGCTTTGGGCGTTGGCCTGAAGTTGGGTCGCCGCTGCGAATACGCTCTCGACCACGCTCTTGACGCTGCCTTCGAAGGTCTCGGCCAACCGGTTCATCGCGGCCCGCTTTTCCAGCGCCGCGTGCTCCTCGGCGGCCTTGGCGGCGCGTTCGAGGTCGTCGGCATGGATCAGGCTGTCCTTGAAGGCCTGGGCCGCGGCGGCCAGCTGTCCGATCTCGTCCTTGCGTCCGACTCCGAAGATCGGCACCGAGATGTCCCTGCCGATCAGGCGTTCGAGACAGTCGACGACCGCCATCACCGGCCGGCTGATGCCGAAATGGCCGACCCCGATGCCGATCAGCAGCCCGAGCAGCATGCCGGCCGCCGGCACCAGGATCATCAGGGCGTTGATGCGGTCGGTCAGCTCCGAGACGTCTTTGGCCTGCTTGGCCGCGTGATCGTCGGCGAAGGTGTTGTAGGTCTTGGTAACGGTCGATAACGCCTCGGCGGCCTGGGAGCCGTCGTCGGCGGCGGCGGCGATCCGCCGCTGGGCCTCGGGCAGGGCGAGGCCGCCGCCACTGGTCCGCGCGATCTCCACCGTCCGGTTGAACCGCGGGATATAGGCCTGATAGGCGGCGTCGATCGCCGCCAGCAGCTTCTGTTGCGCCGGATCGGCGGTGGCGCGCATCTGGGTGAGGGTGTCCTCGAGGCGCTTGCGACTGCCGGCAATCACCGACTCGGCGGCCGTGATGACCTCGGCGGTCGGACTGGCGGCGATCCGGTATTCGGCGCGGCTGAGCGCCTGGGTATCCTGGCGGATGCGTGCGCCCAGCCGGGCTTCGCCGTCGGTTTCGCGTACCTCATGCATCGCCGTTTCGAGGGCGTCGACGGCACTGTAGCCATACCAGCCAATGCCCCCCATGATCGCCGCCATCACCGCGACCACCAGCAAAATCTTATGTAATATCTTAACGTTGCTCAACATGCCCCGCCTCTTGACCTGTATACTGTGTACCGATTTGCAGATCGCAGGGGCCATCAAAGCATTGCTGAGTTAACGTTTAAACATAATTATACCCTGTTCACCTCAG
>SESF01004541.1_pt1 | contig 16155 bp, 14 predicted proteins | sample 3171521 | NCBI WGS metagenome assembly SESF01 (sample SAMN10866945, study PRJNA518727) | freshwater metagenome | biome: subpolar coniferous forest; feature: holomictic lake; material: water; isolation source: holomictic Lake 227, 6 m and 8 m depth | place: Canada: near Kenora, Ontario | collected...
CGCCGCCTGTTCCGGTTGCGAAGAAAGCGGTGCCGGTCCGCGCGGTGGCGCCTGCGTCTATTCCTTCCCAGGCGGCCGATTCTGATGAGGCGATCCCGGCGAAGATTGGCAATTATGCGGTCGTGCGGAAGATCGGAATGGCTGAATGGGGAGCGGTTTATCAGGCCACCCAGACGTCGATGGGCCGGTCGGTGACCATGGAGATTCTCTCCGCGAAGGCCCTGCGCGGCGACGCCAATGCCAAAGCGCGCTTTCTCGCGATGGCGCAGGCCAAGGCCGCCGTGAAGCACCCGTCCATCATTTCAGTTTACGAAGCAGGGGAGGCGGACGGGCACGTTTATTACACCAGCGAATATGTGGATGGCCGTAACCTGGCGGAAATGAAGGCCCGGGGCGAGCAACTCAATGATAAGCTGGCCTTGGGGATTGCCAGGGCCGTCTCGGAGGGGATGCTCTATTTGCAGGGGCATGCCATTCCGTGCGCCCCTCTGGAAGCCCGCCGCATTTTCCTCGATAAAAACAAGGAGGCCCATCTCGGCAACCTGGCGGTTTTGCCGGGGGAAGGGTGCGAGAATTTTCAGAAAGACGCCGCGGCGCTTGCCGCCGGGATCACGGCGCTGCTGCCGGGAGGATCGCCCGCCGACCCGGGCCTGCAAAAATTGCTCGTCCGGATGAAAGTGGACGAGGCGTTGGGCGGCTTCCAGACCTGGGATGCGCTCTTGGCGGCCATCCGCGAACTCGTGCCGAAGGTGATCCCCGCCGACGCGGTGAAAATCACGGCGCAGGAACAGGCGGCCATTCGCGCGGTGGAGAAGATGAAGCGGGAGCAACGGCGCTCCATGATGCTCGGGGTGGTGAGCTGCGTGGTCGCGTTCTGCCTGGTCGGGGTGTTCCTTTACTGGAAATTCTTCTATAGCAACGAGCGGGATTTGAGCCAGATGGTGCCGGTCCCGGCGGGCGAGTTCATCTACCAAAACGGCCAGAAGGCCTCCACGGGGGCATTCTGGATCGACAAATATGAAGTCACCATCGGCCAGTACGCGAGGTTCCTGGCGGCGCTGCAGGCCGATCCGGCTAACGCCAAGGCCTACGATGCGCCCAATCAGCCCAAGGCGAAGACCAACCACATCCCGGAAAACAAGCCGCAGACATGGAACATCTGGTATGGCCGCGCCAAGATCGGCAAACCGGCCCAGTTTAAGCCGATCGACCTGAACTGCCCGATCTTCAACGTCGATTATTGGGACGCTTGCGCCTATGCCAAGTGGGCAGGCAAACGGCTCCCGAGCGAGCAGGAATGGGAAAAGGCGGCCCGCGGCGCAGACGGGCGCCTGTATCCGTGGGGCAACCAGTTCGACCCCAAAAAGGCGAACCTTGGCAAGGACTGCATCGAGCGGCCGGGCCCGGATTCCAAGGGGAAGGTGGACGGCTATTTCTGGTGGAATCCCGTGGATAAGATGAAGGGAGATTGCAGCCCGTACGGTGTGATCGGGATGCTCGGCAACGTGGCCGAGTGGACGGGAACGTGGGATCCGCAGACGAAGTGCCCGGTGATCCGCGGCGGTTCGTTCCACAAGGAGGAGGCGACCCTGACCTTCCGCACGGGAAGCGGCGGCGTGACGGCGATTGATGCCAACCAGTGCTTCGAATTTGTCGGTTTCCGCTGCGTGTCCGATACGCCGACGGCTCAAAAGAAGAAATAGGAAGACGCGGAGACGGGGAGAGGCTCGCTTTTGCCTGCGTTGCGCGGGGTTTGGGAAAGATTTTCCCCAGAAACGCGCGCGAAGGGGAAAAAACTGCTGGCGTGGCGCGGAAATGGGCGTATTTACGAAGACTCCCATGCGCCGTTCCCTACTCCTCCTGCTCGCCGTTTTCCTCGGCTGTGTCCAACCGCTCCATGCTCAACTCCAGGTGGGGATGGACATCAAGCGGCATTTCCTGATGGTGTATGAGCCGATCATGGTCACCGTGACGGTGAGAAACCTCGCGGGCCGCGATGTGACGCTGGCCGATTCGCCCACGCAAAGCTGGTTTGGGTTCCAGATCAACCGGGGCGACGGCCAGCTTGTGCCGCCGCTGGATCCGAACTACCGGTTGGCTCCCCTGACCATTCCCGCGGGTCAGACAATTAAGCGGACCTTGATGCTCAACACCCTCTTCCCCATCCACGAACTGGGGCTCTACCGGGTTCGCGGGGTCATTTATTATTCCGCGATGGACAAGTATTTCCAGTCGCCGCTGATGAATTTGGAAATCAGCGAAGGCAAGACGATTTGGCAGCAGACGGTCGGCGTTCCCGATGGGATCCAGGGGGCGGGTGGAACGCGCCGGCTCTCGCTGCTCTCCTTCCGCCAGTCGGACTACACGTATCTCTACGTGCGGGTGGAGGATGTGGACGGCGGCATGATCTACGCCGCGACTCCGCTCGGGCGCGTGATCGCCGGCCTGGACCCCGATGTGCAGGTGGATCTGAAAAACAGCCTCCACGTGCTCCAGGTGGTCGGTCCCAAGAGCTACCGGTACTCCTGCATCGGGGTGAATGGCGAGGTGCTGGCGCAAGAGAATTATTTCTCCTCCAAGGAACGGCCTATCCTGCGCCGCAATGCGTCGGGGGCGGTGAGTGTGCTGGGAGGCCAGGTTCAGGTCCAGGAGGGGACTTCCGGTGCGTCCAAGACAGCCAACAAACTTTCCGACCGCCCGGTGCCGATCCCCAAGGAATAGAGCCTGTTGACAGGAAAGACATCCGCGGATTTTTTGCTTCGCAAAGAACGCGAAGGCCGCAAAGGGAGGATATTGGTACCGAAATCCATCCCACGCGCCTGTCATCCCCAGCACAGCGAGGGATAACGCGCTGGGAAGCCCTTTTCTCTTTTCGGAAATTTCTTTTGGAAGCCCCCTTGCGCAACGGCGCAAACGCGGTTCATTCCCTCGCATGAAATGCTCTCTTCTTCTCGCGCTCGCGGGGTTGCTCGTCTGCGCTTCCTCCTTTGGCTCCGTTCCAAAAACCGTGGTGATCGACGCCGGGCACGGCGGGTTTGACCGGGGGGGGATTCCCGGGCAACTGGCTTGTGAAAAGACCCTTGCGCTGGATGTCGCGCTGCGCCTGCGCGGCATCCTCCAGGAGCGGGGAGTGCAAACGGTGATGACGCGCAGCAACGACACGTTCATCCCGCTGCCGGAGCGGGTGGCCATTGCCAACGCCCACCGCGGCGCGCTGTTTGTGAGCATCCATTTCAATTCCGCGCTCCGCAGAAGCGCCGAGGGGTTTGAAACCTACTATTGCAACGCCGGGGCGGCGGGCGTCGCCGCGCGCGTGCAGGAGAATCTGACGGCGCTGCATCCGGGCGAAAACCGGGGCGTCAAACGCCGCCCTTATTACGTGCTGCGCAAGACGCGCATCCCCGCCATTCTTGCGGAATGCGGCTTCCTCACCAACCCGGAGGAAGCGACCCGCTGCCGTCAGCCGGAGTACCGGCAGAGGCTCGCACGGGCGATTGCGAATGCGATTGTGAAAAGCTGAGGGTTGCGCGGCACTCCGGGCTGGAACTTCCCGCGGAGGCTGCTTTAATGGCGGCCATGAACGTGAGCTGCGAGGAGATGCGGGCGCTGGAGCGCCGGGCGTTCGACGCCGGGGCTACAGCGGAGGGGTTGATGGAGGAGGCCGGGGCGCGGATGGCGCGCGCGGTGCGGCAGTTTTTTCCCGAACCGGGCGTGTGCCGCGTTTTTTATGGCAAGGGGCATAATGGCGGGGACGCGCTGGTGGCGGCCCGGTATTTGGCCCGCGCCGGGTGGCGCGTGGTGTTGCGCGCGGTTTTCCCCCGCGAGGCGCTTGCGCCTTTGACGCGCCGGCAGTTGGAAACGCTGGGTCCCCAGGGCGAAGAGCCCGTAGCTTGGAGCGCGCCGGGTCCGCGCATCGTGCTGGACGGCCTGCTGGGCATCGGCGCGCAGCGGGGATTGCAAGGGACGATCCGCGACGCGGCCGCCGGGATCAACCGGCTGCGTTTCGACGAGGGCGCGGCGGTCTTTGCGTTGGACGTGCCGACGGGCCTGGACGGCGACACGGGGGAGGCGGACCCGGATGCGGTGCGGGCGGATTTCACGCTCTGCGTCGGGTTTGCCAAGAGGGGGCTGCTGGCCGATGCGGCGCTGGACTTTGTGGGACGGCTGGCAGTGCTCCCGCTTCCGGCATTGAGTGCGCAGGGGCCGGAACCCGGGCGCGAAAGCGTGGCAACGCCGGAGAGTTTGGCCGGATTGCTGCCGCCGCGGCCTTTCAGCACGCACAAGGGGCAATGCGGGCGGGTGGGGGTTGTGGCCGGTTCGCGCGGGCTGACGGGCGCGGCGATCATGGCGGCGAACGCGGCGGTCCGGGCAGGGGCGGGGCTGGTATCGCTCTTTGTGACGCCGGAGATTTACGCGCCGGTGGCGGCGGCCGCGATGCCGGAGGTGATGGTGATGCCGGTGGATTGTTACCTGGCGGTTTTGGACCGCCCGCTGGATGCGCTGGCCATCGGGCCGGGACTGGGCCGCGAGGACGGGCCCGACGTGCTCGCGGTCTGTGAGGATTTCAAGGGGCCGATGGTCGTTGATGCCGATGCGCTGAATCTCCTGGCCGAAAACCCGGAGCCGCTCCGCCACGCGGCGGGGCCGCGCCTGCTGACGCCGCATCCCGGGGAGATGCTGCGGCTTTTCCCGGAAAGCGCGCGGCTTTCGCGCCGGGAGACGTGCGAGAGGTTTTTGGAGGCGCAAAAGGAGGGCGCTTCCCCGGTGACGCTGCTGCTCAAGGGGGCGCGGACGCTGGTGGCGGAGCGCGCGCAAGCGGGAATGAAGATTTCCTGGAACACGACCGGGACGCCTGGCATGGCGACGGGCGGGATGGGGGATGTGTTGACCGGCGCGTGCGCGGCGCTGGCGGGCCAGGGAATGTCCCCTTTCGACGCGGCGCGCCTGGGGGCGTGGCTGTGCGGGCGGTCGGCCGAACGGGCGATCGCGCACGGCGGCCAGAGCCAGGAATCGCTGGCGGCGACCGATCTGCTCGGCGCGATGGGGGCTGCCTTCCGCGATTTGCGCGCCCCTGGGGTTTGTTAGCGGTTTAAATTTTGTTGTTTACACGCTGCTCGGCGGCGCGGGCCGATGCGCGGTCTTTCACCACACTAGTAGCTCTTGCGCATGTTGCTGGGGAGGATGCCCGCTTCGGCCCGGTATTTGGCGACGGTGCGCCGGGCGATGGGGATGCCCCGTTCGGTGAGGATGTCGACGATTTCCTTGTCGGAGAGCGGGGCGCGTGTGTCTTCGGTTTTGACCAGGTCGATGATGGCGTTTTTGACGCTGGTGTTGCTCATGGTTTCGCCGTCGGCGGTTTGGTAGCCGGGGGTGAAGAAATACTTCAGCTCGAAGACGCCCCACGGGGTGGCCATGTATTTGCCGGAGATGGCCCGGCTGACGGTTGTTTCGTGGACGCCGACGACTTCGGCGACTTGCACCATGGTCAAGGGCCGCAGGGCCGTGGGGCCTTTTTCAAAGAATTCCTTTTGCCGTTCCAGGATTTCGTTGGCGATGTTGGCGATGGTTTGCTGGCGCTGGTGGATGCTCTTGATGAGAAATTTGCCGCTGCGGATTTTCTCCCGGATGTAATCCCGCACGTCGGCCGGGTTTCCATCCTGGGCCATCAGGTCTTTGTAGGTGTTGGAGATGCGCAGGTGGGGGATCTGTTCGCCGTTGAGGCTGACCTGCCACTGGCCGCTGATTTTCTCCACGGTGACGTCCGGCAGGACGTAATTGGTCATGTCCGGGGTGAAGAGTTGGCCCGGTTTGGGGTCGAGGGTGGAGATGAAGTCAGCGCATTTCTGGACCTGCTCGGGCGTGCTGTTGAGCCGCCGGGCGATTTCCGGGTAGCGGTGTTTGCCGAGGTCTTCCAGGTGGTGGTCCACGATCCGGTATTCCATGCTGTCGGCCTTGCCCAGGCGGCGAAGCTGGACGAGCAGGCATTCGCGCAGGTCGCGCGTGCCGACGCCCACGGGGTGGAAGGTTTGGATGACTTCCAGCACGGCCTGGATGGCGGCGGGGTCGAGCCCGGTGTTCCCGGCCATGTCTTCCGGAGAAATTTGCAGGAAGCCGATGTCGTCGATGTTCCCGATGATGAGTTCGGCGATTTTGCGCTGTTCGGGGTCGAGTTCGCTAGTATGGAGCTGCTCCAGGAGGTGTTGCTGGAGCGTCTCGTGGGTGACGATGGAGTCGAAGAAGAACTGGCGGCGCTCTTCGTCGTCCTGGGAGCGGCTGGAATAGGCGCTGCTCTGGGACATGTAATCGCGCCATTCTTCGTCGAGCTTGGCCAGGTGCTCGAATTCTTCCTGAAACTCGTCGCGCTCCTTCTGTTTGTCCTCAAGGGTCGGCTCGGCGCGCTCTTCTTCGATGACCGGGTTGACTGACAGCTCCGCCTGGATCAGATTCCGCAGTTCCAGGATGGGTGCCTGCAAAATCTGCAGGCTCTGCTGGAGCTGAGGTGCCAGCATTTGCTGCATCGAAAGATTTTGAACCTGTTGCATTCCGGCCATTGGGGGGAAGTTAGGCCGGGGAATCGGTTCGGCAAGCAGAATTCGCGCCAAGATTGTTTCCACTGGAGAAAATTTTGAGGCCGCGGACACTTTGTCTCGGGAAATTTTTTCACAAGCTCTAAGCTATACAGACGGGCGGCGGGCGCGTAGATTGCCGCTCATGCAGACGAAAACGCTCTATTTTCTGGCGGTCGCCGGATGCGCTGCTTTCTTCGCTCTGGCCGTTCCGCAGCCCCTCTCGGGCCAAAATTCACAGCTTCCCGCCGCTCCGGCGATGGAGGTTTCTCCGCAGGTCGCCGCTCTGATCGACGAACTGACGGCACAAAACAAACAGCTCGTTGCCAACCAGGCGGCGATGGAGGAAAAAATCAACGCGCTGGCGGAGACGATCCGGCAGGCACGCCTCTTCGCCGCGCGCGGGGGGAGCAAAGGAGGAGCCCAATGAAGCCGCTTTCTTTGTTAGTGGTGGTGACGGCGTTGGGTGGCTTCATTGGGGGAACGGTGCGGCTTAATTCGCAGGAAGCCGCCGCGCTCCCGAAGACGCCCGAGCAACGGCTGGCCGTTTTGAAGACGGCGAATGCCGAACTGCTCCAGCGGCAGCAGAAGACGCTGCAGAAGCTCGACGAGATCAAGCAGCAGGCCGATCAGTTGCGGATCATGACCAAGCGCAGCTAGTGTGGTTTAAATTTGTTGTTTACACGCCGCTCGGCGGCGCGGGCCGTTGCGCGGTCTTTCAAGCTCGGGCAGTATTGTGAAATACAGCCGCTTTGCTTGAAGAGCCCGCGCATCTTTTCTGGAAATTTCTTCTGGCAGATGCTCTAGTGGTTCCCATGAAAGCTTTTGTGATCCGGTGGGGGGCGACGGCGTTTGCTCTCTTGATCGCCTCGCAGATGGTGCCCCGGGGGATTGCCGCCGATACGCCGGGTGCCCTGATCTGGGCCGGGCTGTGGCTGGCGATTCTGAATGCCGTGGTGCGCCCGGTATTGCTGGTCTTGAGCCTGCCGTTGATTCTCCTTTCGTTTGGCCTGGTGATCCCGCTCATCAACGCGCTGCTGCTGGATTGGGTGGGCGGCGGCTGGATTGCGGGGTTCCATGTGGAGGGGTTCGGCGCGGCGTTCCTGGGGGCGCTGATCGTCAGCTTCGTCTCGTGGGCGCTGCACCGGATCTCCCCGGCTCCGTCCCGGTTCCAGGTGCGCGTTCACTCGTTCCAGGGGGAGCCCTCGGGGGTGGAGGATCCGCATTCCGGCGCAATGAAGCGCGTCGAAGGGCGCGTGATTGAACAGGATTCCCATGACAAATAGAGTGCGCATCAAAATTTGTGGCATCACGAATCCCGCGGATGCCGAGGCTGCTATTGAGGCCGGGGCCGACGCGCTCGGGTTCAACGGTTTTCCCGGTTCCAAGCGGTTTTTGGATTTGCAGGCCGCGTCAGCATGGATGGGGGAACTCTCCCCGCTGGTGGCGCGCGTGGCGGTGCTGGTGAACCCGACGGCGCAAGAAGCGCAAGCCGTGGCCACGCTGCCGGGGATCGACCGGCTCCAGTTTCACGGGCACGAGTCGCCGGAGTTTTGCGCTTCGTTTGCCGGGCGCGGTTTTATCAAGGCCCTGGCGGCCAAGGACCGCGCCGCGCTGGAGCAGGCGGCGCGGTATGCCACCCGCTCGATTCTCCTCGACGCTTTCGTCCCCGGCGCGTTTGGCGGCACCGGGTGCGTGGTGGATTGGGACCTGGCGGCGGCCTTTGTCCACGAGAACCGCCACCTGCGGGTGATCCTTTCCGGCGGGCTGACTCCGGAGAATGTGGCCGAGGCTGTGCGCGCCGTGCGCCCCTATGCGGTGGACGTGGCCAGCGGGGTGGAGTCTCATTCGTGCAAAAAAGACCCGTCACGGATGCGGGATTTTATCACCGCTGTGCGTGAAACAGAGGTTGCGAAGGCATAATTGGCTGCTTCGAGATAAAAATTCCAGGGGAGAGGTGTTTCTGGTTCGCTTTTTGCTAGGGTATTCCCTTAGATCGCGGTTCAATCAACACCTCCCCTCCTTATGCGGAAACTGGCCATTCTTTGCTCTGTCGTCTCGATCGCCTCTCTCCCAGCCCAAACCGCCGCGCCTTCGCCGGGCGGTTCCGCTGGGCAAGAGGCCGCCGTTGCGCCTGCCGCCCCCCCGGCAGCCGAGGTTTCGCCTGCGGCCCCAGCGCCTGCGGCATCCGCCGTGTCCGAGGCAGCTCCAGCGACCGCGGCTCCAGCCATGCCGGTGACGCCCGTGGAGCCTCCTCCCGTGGCCAACCCGAACGCCCGGACGGTGCGGGACTTTCAGGGAGACGAGGTGACAACGGTGCTGCGTCTCCTGGCCCGGCAGGCTGGCATCAACATCATGGTGAGCGACCAGATCACCGGCGCCATTAATATGCGGGTGGAGAACCTGACGCCGTTGGAAGCGATCCGTGTGATTGTGGAAGCCAAGGGACTCGATATTTCCCAGAGCAATAACGTCTATTTTGTCAAAACGGCCGCCGAGAAAGCCAAGGAGCCGACGGAAGCTGGCAACTATACGTTCAGTTATGCCCATGCCGAGGTCGCTCTCCCGCTGGTCGCCACCCAGATCCAGTGCGGCGTCCCGCCACAGATTGACGCGCGGACGAACACGGTCTTTTACCGGGATTACAAGTCCAACATGGCCAACTTGGCCCTCTTTTTTGAATCCATTGACCGGCCCACGCAGCAGGTCATGATTGAGGCGCGCCTGGTGGAAGTGACCGCCAACCCCAAACAGAGCTATGGCATCAACTGGGGCGGGGTGTTGGGGAACGCGAGCAATGGAAAGACGGTTGGTTTCGCCGGTTCGGGCATGCAAATCGCCAACGGGATGGAGCAGGTTTCCAACGGGAATACACGCACGTTGACGGCCGGGGACTCCACCACCCTTTCGGATTTCCTCTTGAGTGGCAACAGAGGCAGCTTTGGGAGTTCGTTGGGAGGGCAGTTCGCGATTCTGAGCATTCCGCAAATGTCCGCCACACTGCGGCTTTTGAACGAAGATTCCGACGCGGAATTCCTGGCCAACCCCCGCGTCGTGACCGCCAACAACCTCAAGGCAAACATCAAAATCATTCGCAGCCAACCGGTCCCAAAGCTCAAATTCAACGAGCAGACGGCTTCCTCGACTTTCGATAGCTTTGAAGACAAGACCTACGGCAATACTTTGGAAGTCACCCCCACGATCAATAAGGACAGCTTCGTGACCATGTTGGTGAAGCCGGAAATCAGCAACTGGGTGAGTGACGCCACCTTTACGATTTCCAACACCACGGTGACGAGCCCCATCATCGACACCCGCTCCCTGGAATCCAACGTCCTCATCAAGAGCGGCGACACCCTGGCCATCGGCGGGTTGCTCCAGGATGAAGACAAAAAACAACGCTCCAAAGTGCCTGTTCTGGGCGACATCCCCATCCTTGGATACGTCTTCCAGGATCGGCTGAACTCTCGAACCAAACGCAACCTGCTCGTTTTCATCACCCCCACCATCATCCAGCAGGGGTATGGAACCGGCCTGGAAAGCCAGGTTTCCGGGCTGAAAAATAGCGGTGAGGAGTATGCCGATCCCAACGGCTGGCGCAACAACGCCCGCGGCGCTCTGCGGATGGTGCCGACTTCCAATCGCCAGAATGTTGCCGACTATCCCAAACCCGGCCTCGCCCCCGCTCCCGTCAAAGGCGCAGTCAGGAAGACGCAGGCCCCCAACAGTACCCACCCCAAGGCGTCGCCCTCCCCGGTGGCGGAGTCCAAGAACAAATTAGAGTATAAAATTACTGTGCCCCAGCGCGAAGAATAGGTATGTAAAAGGGGCACATGAAGCAGTACAAAGTTGCGGTCCTCCCCGGAGACGGGATCGGGCCGGAAGTGATGGTCCAGGCGCTCCGCGTTCTGGAAGTTGTTGGGAAAAAGTTTGGTTTTGAGATCGCCGCGACAGAACGTTACGTCGGCGGCGCCGCCATTGATCATGAAGGCCGGGCTCTCCCGGAGAGCACCATTGAGGCGTGCGAACAATCCGATGCCATCCTTTTTGGCTCCGTGGGCGGCCCGAAATGGGAGAAGCTCCCCCCCAACGAACAGCCCGAGCGCGGCGCGTTGCTGCCGCTGCGCAAGCACTTCGCCCTCTTTGCCAACCTGCGGCCCGCTCTCTGCTTCCCCGCGCTGACCCACGCCTCGCCGGTCAAAGAATCCATCGTCGCGGGCGGCTTCAACGTCCTGTGCGTGCGCGAACTGACCGGCGGCCTCTACTTCGGCCAGCCCAAATTCCGCCGCGAAGAAAACGGCGAACCGATGGCCGTGGACACGATGGTTTACCACCAAAGCGAGATCGAGCGGATCGCCCACGTCGCTTTTCAGGCCGCCCGGGGCCGCAACAAGAAGCTCACCTCCGTCGACAAAGCCAACGTACTGGAAAACGGCGTCCTGTGGCGTCAAACGGTCAGCGAAATTGGCAAACAATACCCGGACGTCGCTCTGAATCACCTCTACGTGGACAACGCGGCCATGCAGTTGATCCGCAACCCGAAAGGGTTCGACGTCGTGCTCGCCGAAAACCTCTTTGGCGACATCCTCACCGACGAAATGGCCATGATCGCGGGGTCCCTGGGCATGCTTCCCAGCGCCAGCCTTGGGCTTAAGGAAACGGCGCTGGGGCGTTTCGGCCTCTTTGAGCCGAGCGGTGGCAGCGCGCCCGACATTGCGGGACAAGGCATCGCCAACCCGATTGCGCAGATTCTTTCCGCCGCCATGATGCTTCGGTATTCCCTTGGGGAGTCGCAAGCCGCGGATGCCATCGACGCCGCCGTGCGTACCGTCATCGACCAGGGATACCGTACCGGCGATATTTATTCCGAAGGAACCCGCAGAGTCGGCACCGCGGAGATGGGCGACGCCATCGTGGCTGCCTTGTAGCGCGGAGGGGAGAGAAAACCGGCGTGGGCGTGAATAAACCATCCCCGCTGCAAGTAGCGGTTCCTGTTTAGCGCGCAGGCAAGAGAGGAAGGAAGGGGGCGAGGGAGGTGGTAAAATCGGAGGCGCGTTGAGTGCAGGTAGCAGCGAGGGAGGCAAGAGTCTGCCAGGCGGCCGAACCGCGCGCGGTTTTATTGCCGCAGGAAAGCTTGCGGGCAATGACGGCGGGCCGAAGCTGACGCTCGGCCAAGTTGTTGGTGGCATCGGCAGCCGGTTCATCCAGGAAGGCAAGTAAATGGTCACGTTGTTTGGCGATCCGTCGTCGGAAGCGTTCCTGGGCGGGATCGCTACGCTCTAGCCGGGGGCAACAAAATCAGGTGCAAGGCGAACGGACGCCCAAAACCTCCAGCTTATTGGATACGCTCTTTTCGCCATTCGCCCGGGGGGCATCCGAGCTTTGACTGAAAGGTGCGATGAAAGTGCTGCCGGTTCGTAAATCCGCTTGCGGCGGCAACGGCATCCAGCTTGAGATTGCTATGCAGCATAAGTTGTTTGGCGTGTTCGATACGTAGGCGCATCAGCTCCTCGGACATCGAATGGCCGACATGGCGGAGGAACAGGTTTTGCATGGACTGGCGGGAGATTCTAACGTGCCGAATAAGCGAGGCGATGGTAACAGGCGACAAAAAGTGCTGTCGCAGGTATCGGAGCGCCTCCGCAACATAATGGTTTGCCGTGTTAACGATATCCGTAGATGCGCGCGGTGAAACACCCAGAGGGGGAATGACAACCGGCCCGGCGAGGCTGCGGCGCCCCTGGATTAATCCATGGAGGAGGGTGGAGGCTTCCTGTCCCCATCGGTTCAGATTCAGATTCACGCTTGAAAGGGGCACGCTGGCGTTCCGGCAAAAGAGATCGTTGTCGTCCACACCAAGAATGGCGATTTCGTCGGGTACGGAAAATCCATAATCCTGGCATGCCGTGATGGTTTCCACGGCAAGTTCATCGTTGCCCACCAGCAGCCCCAGGGGCTTTTGGATGTGGGGCAGCGCGGTGCGTAGCGTTTCAAATTCAAAGTCGGAAAAGGGAATGTGGTGGGCCAGGCACCAGGCTCGAAGGCCCGCGCGCCGGGCCTTTTTGGCGGAACTGTTTGAATCGGAGAAGGAGACGAATCCGATTTGTTTGCAGCCACGTTCAAACAAATGGGCGCCAGCCACGCGACCGATTTCGCGATCATCGCAGTAAACCTTGGGCGCGCTTTTGAAATTGTGGTGTTGGGCCAGGTTCACGATAGGGATAGAGGTGTCCCTTAATAGAGAAATTGACGGATGCCTGCCGGCGAAAATGATGGCGCCGTCATAAGTTCGGCGAGTGGGCCGCCGGTGTGTGAAGCGGATGCGGGCGTCGAGCACCCAGTCGTGGGAGTGCGCGAATTCCACGATGCCGGAGAGCAGGCGTTCATCCCACCACCATAGGGCAACTAGGATATGGAGGCGCCGGCGAGTCGAAGCTAATTGCATTGGAGGGAATGGTTGCGGTGTTAATAATAGAAGATGACGTTATTTCCCATCACACCTCAAGGTTTTAGAGCGGTTGAATCCCTCCGGGGGAATTGACTGGGTGTGCTTTTTCCGTCATATTTCCTAACAACTCAGCGCGTCCAATCCATGAACATCATTGAAGCCAACAGCCCCGCAGCCGTCTCACGGTTTACCACCGACGAACTGCGAAAATCTTTCCTGATCAATTCCCTCTTCGCACCCGGCCGGGTTGAACTGAACTATTGGGAGACCGACCGGACAATTATCGGCTCGGCCGTGCCGCTCGCTGAGCCGCTCATCCTGGAGGCAACCGTGAAGGAACTCGCCGCCGACTACTTTCTGCAGCGCCGGGAAATCGGCATCCTGAACCTCGGCGGCACGGGAGCCGTCGAGACCGACGGGACGCGCCACGAACTCGGCAAACTGGACTGCCTGTATGCCGGACGCGGGGTCCGGTCGGTGGTTTTCCACAGCAACGATCCCGCGAACCCCGCCCGGTTTTACCTTCTCAGCTACCCAGCCCACACGAGTTATCCGACAACGCTTGCACGCGAGGCTGATTCTGCAGCTGTGGACCTCGGCACCCGGGAGGGGGCAAACGAGCGGACGATTTACAAATTTATCCATCCTGGAGGGATACAAAGCTGCCAGCTCGTGATGGGTTTCACCCGCCTCAAGCCCGGAAGCATCTGGAATACGATGCCTGCTCACACGCACATCCGCCGCTCGGAAGTCTATCTTTACTTCGATCTCGAACCGGCTTCCCGCGTATTTCATTTCATGGGAGAACCCACGGAGACGCGGCATCTTGTTGTCGCCGAGGGCGAGGCTGTTCTCTCCCCCGTGTGGTCGATCCATTCCGGCGCCGGTGCCGCCAGCTATAGCTTCTGCTGGGGTATGGGCGGCGAAAACCAGGATTTCAACGATATGGACGGGCTCTCCATCAGTAACATTCTCTGATCTTCATGAACTCACTCTTTAATCTCTCAGGAAAAACCGCGCTGGTTACCGGATGCAACCGCGGCATTGGAAAAGCCATGGCCGTGAGCCTCGCTCGTGCAGGGGCGGACATCATCGGCGTCAGCACGTCGATGACTCCGGGCAGCGGAGTCGAGCGGGAAGTGACGGCGCTCGGGCGGCGCTTCCAGCCGTACGCCTGCGACTTTTCCGACCGCGCGGCTCTCACTGCGTTTCTTGCGAATGTGGCCGCCATGGAACCCGTGATCGATATTCTCGTGGCCAATGCCGGCACGATCCGGCGTAGCCCCGCTGCGGAGCACAGCGATGCAGACTGGGACTACGTGATCGATGTCAACCTGCGTTCGCAATTCATCCTCGCCCGTGAAATCGGCAAGGGCATGCTGGTGCGGGGGAGGGGGAAAATCGTCTTCACGGCATCGCTTCTCTCCTTCCAGGGAGGCATCAACGTGCCCGGGTACGCGGCTAGCAAAGGAGGCATCGCCCAACTTACAAAAGCTCTTGCCAACGAGTGGGCGGGACGCGGAATCAATGTCAACGCCATCGCTCCGGGCTACATCGCGACCGACAACACTGCCGCTTTGCGCGCCGACGAATCCCGCAGCAATGCCATCCTCTCCCGCATCCCGGCTGGCCGGTGGGGAACCCCGGAGGATCTCTCCGGCCCGCTCGTTTTCCTCTGCAGCCCGGCCGCCGACTATATCCATGGCACCGTCCTTACCGTGGACGGCGGCTGGATGGGACGTTGAACCCAAGGCCTATTCAGGGGCATTTAGAGCGGCTTAAGTTTTTATGTAGCCGCGCTTTGCGGCGGCGCAGACCGTTGCGCGTCCCTTCAAGCTCGGGCTATACCATCCCCGCTGCAAGCTGCGGGGATGGTTTATTCAGCGGTTTCCTAAGGCCGGTATCGCTTCAGTGCTCCAACGCCATCAATGGCTCTTGAGCCATTTGAGGAGTTCCTCCACCTCTTGGGCGTTGGCCGCGTTGACCTGGTAGAGGCATCTGCGGGACTTCAGTTCCGAGTGGACCTCTTTGACCTGTGCCGGGGTGATGTCGTAAATGTGCAAAGCTTTTCCTGCGGCAAGCCCCTTCTTGAGCACCTCCATCCACTGCCACATCGGCTTCTGGCCGGCTCCGGAGACCCACTGCAGAACATCAATATCCTTCACCGATAACACTTGGTCGAGGTGTCGGAGCGCGCCGAGTCCATCCAAGTGGTACATGCAGCGGTCCAGATGGGCCGCTTCCTCCTCGACTCCGGGCAGGACATGTTTCTTGTAATCCTCGGGGCTGATCATGCAGCTGAAATCGCATTGCACCACCCCGAAGCGGCCCGGAGTCCAGAACGGGCCCCAGCCAATCGTGCCCGTCTCGGGGGTGAACCGCGATGCCTCATAAAGCGCCTCGTAGATGGGGCCATAGAATTTCCTCATCGCCGCAGAGACACGGGCCACTTCCTCGGGGCAATCCATCAGATCCATGCAAAGGTTGCTCGGATAACGCAGCGCGCTCATCGCGTCTATGTTCGAATGCAGATCACAGACCCCGAGCAGATAGCGGCCCTTGGCGTGCTCGGCCAATGCCGTGGCGTAAGCGCGTACTCCACGCCAAACGGAGTTCCCATCGTCGAGAGTGGGCTCATATCCCTCGAACGTCTCAAGGATTGGCTCCACCCAGTTCGTCTCTGGATTGGAGTCCGAATATTCCAGCGGCGCTCCAAAAAAGGCTGCAAATTGGTCTGGGCCGAAGTCCGGGGAGTAAAACGGGATGGCTTCCCCCATAAAGAGGGTGTTCTCAAGCCAATGGTCAATGCAGGCCATGTGCTCCTTCCATTCTCCGCGGGTCGCGCGAAAATATCTCAGCGTCAGCGGGTGATCGGCGCGTGCAATGGGTTTATCGGGATTTTTTGGAACCTCGGCCCATACGAGCGGACGCTCCGGGGGTTCATCCGCCCAAAGCGCATTGAAGCGAGTTGCAATTTCATCGAAGGCTGGCTGATAGAGCAGAGAGGACATCGGTATTCTAGGATTGGAGTTTCGTAAGAGCGCGTTTGTGTTTTACGGGGACTAGGACGTGTCGAGGGAATATCAAAAAAAGGCAACAAGCAAGCAAAAGTCTATCTCGTGCTAGTGTGGTGAGTGATAA
>SESF01010501.1_pt1 | contig 16135 bp, 13 predicted proteins | sample 3171521 | NCBI WGS metagenome assembly SESF01 (sample SAMN10866945, study PRJNA518727) | freshwater metagenome | biome: subpolar coniferous forest; feature: holomictic lake; material: water; isolation source: holomictic Lake 227, 6 m and 8 m depth | place: Canada: near Kenora, Ontario | collected...
CGTCCTTCTTGCAGCCGGTGCAGGTCACGAAGTAGCCCCAGCGGAGGCGGACCTCCTGTCCGGGCGTGAGGCGGAAATACTTCTTCTCCGGAATCTCCATGAAGTCGGCGCGCTCGATGAGCAGCTTCTTGGAGAAGGGCACCTTGCGGGTGCCGGCGGACGGATCCTCGGGGTTGTTGACGGCGTCGAGTTCGTCGACCTGGCCTTCGGGGTAGTTCTCGATGACGAGGCGGACCGGATCCAGCACCGCCATGAAGCGGGAGGAGGACTTGTTGAGGTCGTCGCGGACGGCGTGCTCGAGGAGGGCGACGTCGGAGAGGGAGTTATTCTTCGTGATGCCGATGGTCTCGCAGAACTTGCGCAGCGCGGCGGGCGTGTAGCCGCGGCGGCGCATGCCGGAGATGGTGGGCATACGGGGGTCGTCCCAACTCGAGACGCGCTTTTCCTGCACGAGCTCAAGCAGGCGGCGCTTGGACATGACGGTGTAGGTCAGGTTGAGGCGGGCGAACTCGATCTGCTGAGGTTTAGCCGGGGTGTCGAGCGTGCGGAGGAGCCAGTCGTAGAAGGGGCGGTGCACCTCGAACTCCAGCGTGCAGATCGAGTGGGTGATGCCTTCGTACGCGTCCTCGAGCGGGTGGGCGTAGTCGTACATCGGGTAGACGCACCACTTGTCGCCGGTGTTGTGGTGATGGGCCTTGCGGATGCGGTAGATGACCGGATCGCGCATGTGCATGTTCGGCGACGCCATGTCGATCTTGGCGCGGAGCACGGCCTTGCCCTCGTCGAACTCGCCGCGGGTCATCTTCTCGAAGGCCGCGAGGTTTTCGTCGACGGATGCGTCGCGGGTCGGGCTCGGCTTGCCGGCCGTCTTTTCGTCGCCGTGGAATTCGCGAATCTGCTCCTGCGAGAGGAAGCAGACATAGGCCTTGCCGAGCTTGATCAGCTTGATGGCGTCGGCGTGCATGCGCTCGAAGTAGTTCGAGGCCTGGTAGTAGTGCTCGTTCCACTCGAAGCCCAGCCAGCGGACGTCCTCCTTGATCGAGTCGACGTATTCGACCTCTTCCTTGGTCGGATTCGTGTCGTCCATGCGCAGGTGGCAGCGGCCCTTGAACTCGAGGGCGAGGCCGAAGTTCAGGCAGATCGACTTCGCGTGGCCGACGTGCAGGTAGCCGTTGGGTTCCGGAGGGAAGCGGGTCGCGATGGAGACGTGCTTACCCGAGGCGAGGTCGGCATCGATGATCTGCTGGATGAAGTGGCGGTGGGCCGCCGGCGCAGGGGTTTCGGAGGACATGGATGGATTAAGCAATGAAGGCCTTTAAGCGGGCGAGGGTGGTGTCGCGGCCGAGCACGCGGAGGACGCCGAGGAGGTGGGCGCCGCCGCCCTGGCCGGAGGCAGCGAAGCGAGCCGGTGCGAAGTAGTCGGTGGGCTTGCGTTCGTTCGCAGCGCCGACGGCGGCGAAGGCGGCTTCAAGTGCCGGCTCCGTCCATGCGGCGGCTTCGAGCGCGGGCAGCAGCTCGCGGATGCGCGCAACTGGGTCGCCGCCCTTCTTGGTGAGGTTAGCCATCGCGCCTTCGTCCTTCTTGAAGTCGTCCGTGAAGAAGAAGCCCATGAACTCAGGGAGATGTTCGAGCGAAATGACCTTCTCCTGGACGATGCCCAGGACCTCAGCGAGACGTGTGTCGGAGACTGAGGCGTCGACGACTTTGGTCTCGAGCAGAATCGGACGGGCGAGCGTGGCGAATTCGGCGGCGGGTAGGGTGCGGAGCGTCTGCGCGTTGATGTGGGACATCTTCCGCTCGTCGAAGCGGGCGTTGGACTGGTGGACCGCGGAGATCTCGAACTGCTTGATGATTTCTTCGATGGGCAGCACCTCCTTGCCGTCGGCGGGTGTCCAGCCGAGCAGGCAAAGGTAATTGCGGACGGCGGCGGGCAGGTAGCGTCGCTGCTGGTATTCCTCGATCAGGGCGCCCTTGTCGCGCTTAGACATCTTGCCCGGTCCGTCGGTCTTCAGGATGAGCGGGATGTGGCCGTACATGGGTGGTTTGGCGCCGAAAGCCTTGAAGATCTCAAGGTGTTTCGATGTGTTGGAGAGGTGGTCTTCGCCGCGGATCACGTGGGTGATCTGCATCTCGATATCGTCGACGACGTTGACGAAGTGGAACACCGGCTCGCCGTTGGAGCGGAAGATGACGAAGTCACGATCCTCGACACGGGCGACCTGTCCGCGGACCATGTCGTGCAGCACCATCGGGGCGGCGTCGACTTTCTCGTAATCCTTCTTCAGGTGTTCGTCATAGGCGGCGGAGCGGGCGCCTTCGAGGCGCAGCCACCAGGCGCCGTCTTTTTCGTAGGCACGGCCCTTGGCGGCGAGCTCCTGGAGCTTGGCCTTATAGAGTTCCGTGCGTTGCGACTGGAAGTACGGACCGAAGTCGCCGCCGACCTCGGGGCCTTCATCCCAATCCATGCCCAGCCAGCGCATTGAGTCGAAGATCACCTTCAGGAATGCGTCCGAGTTGCGTTCCTTGTCGGTGTCTTCGATGCGGAGGATGAACTTGCCACCCGTGTGGCGGGCGTAGAGCCAGTTAAATAGGGCCGTGCGGGCGCTTCCGATGTGGAAGAAGCCGGTGGGGCTGGGAGCGAAGCGGACGCGGACCTGAGACATGGATAAAGGAGGATAAGGAGGGCCGGAGGGCCCGAAGGGAAGGCGTAAGGGGGGAGGGCGGATAGGGCAAGAAGGGAGGGTGTGGGTGAGCCTTGGAGGCACAAAAAAGGACAGGGGTTGGCCTGTCCTTCGGGTGCCCTTTGGGGTTGGGCTTACTTGGTGCCTTCGACTTCGGGCGGAGCGGTCAGATCGTGCAGGAGGCCGATGCCCGTGAAGTAGGCGTTGCGCTGAGAGACGCGCTGGGCGAAGACCCGGCTTTCTTCGACGCCCGTATTGTCCTTCGGGATTTCGGTCTTGGCCGGGCGGATGAAGACGTAGTCGCCCTTGGCGGTGCGGATGCCTGCGGTGATCTTGCCGACGCCGGCGGCTTCGATGAGCAGGCCGGTGTTCTCGTTGGTGCCCGTGAGGGCTTCCGGTACGGAGTAGACCGTAAACGCGGCGGGCGAGGAGAAGGCGAGGCCGTGGGCCTTGGCGCTGTCGCCGAAGGATTTCTTGGCGGTGATGTCATCTTGGATGGCCTTGCTGAGTTTGGTGATTTCGTCGTTCAGCAGGCGGTTGCGCACGTTGTTCTTCCAATTGTCGACGGCTTTGGCCTTCACTTCGTCGTAGGTCGGGAGGCGGTCCGGCGTGCGCTTGTTGAGGAGGACGAAGACCGCGGAGCCTTCGCTGCGGTAGACTTCGGTGCGCCATTCCTTCTCGTTTAATTCCCCGGCCACGCGCAGGGCTTCGGTGGGAATCTTGGCGATGGTCGGGGCGCTGGTGACGTCGAACTCGGGGATGGTGGTGAGCTGGGCGCCCTTTGCCTTAAGCCAGGCGGCGAGATCTTTGTTGTCGGCCTTCGTACTTTCGACCGGGAATTTTTCGGCGAGTTCGTCGGAGATCTGACCGGCGAGGTTGGTCACGGCGCGTTCGGCGCGGACGGCCTTTTCGAGCTCAGCGCGCTTGGCGAGGGCCTGTTCCTTGACCTTGCCGGTCTCGAACTTGAATTTGTCGGCGAGGTTGTAGCCCATGTTGATGACTTCGTCATCGGAGACCGGGGCGGTGTCGGGAGCGGGTGAGGAGAAGATTGCGGCGGTCACGGCGACGCGGGCCGGAAGGCGGTAGGTCTCCTTATTGGCTTCGAAGGCCTCTTTGACCTTCGTTTCTTCGACTTTGATCTCGGGCTTGAATTTCTCGGAAGCGAAGGTGGCCACGTCGACGGTCCACTGGGTGCGTTCGCGGTCGAGGATGCGTTTGATCTGGCTGGCGGTGGCGTGGCCGGTGCCCGAGAGGGTCGTCACGGCCTTATTGATGCGCCAGGTGTCCTTGATGTAGGTCTCGAAGCGGGCGCGGGTCTCGAGGTCGGACGCGTTGAGCTGCTTAGAGGCGAAGTCGATGAACTTATTGACCGCATCGGGGGACGTCTTGCCGTCGGGGCCCGTGGTGGCCTGGCCGGCGATTTTCCGGATCTCGGCCTCGGAAGGATTAGGGATGCCCAGGGCATCGGCGAGGCTCAGCTCGGCGACGCGCTGCATGAGGCCATTGTTATCCATGCGCTGGCCGGTCATCTGCGCGAAGAAGGTCGCGTCGCGGAAGCGGGAGCGCACGGCCGGGTCATTGAGATCGACGCCTTGGTACATGTAGGAGCCGGTGCCCTTGAGGGCGCCACGGCCGGCGAAGCCGTAAAAGACGAAGGAGACGACCACGATCACCAGCAGGAAGCCGAAGATCAGACGGTGGTGCTTGCCGGTGGCGTTCTGGAGCCAGGTAATCATCCGGTCAACTTACCTAGCCCTTTGGCGGGTGTCAATCAGTCCAGCGGCCCGCCCCGGCGCTTGCGTCCGACCGGGTTATTCACAAGCCTTTCGGCGTGGCTAAACCCCTTCAATGTATCGTCGCCGTGGCCCGCAATGGGGTCATCGGGGCGGCGGGGAAACTGCCTTGGCACATTCCGGAGGACTTGGCGTGGTTCATGGATCAGACCGCCGGGGGCGTCATGATCGAGGGACCGGCGTGTTATGCGGAGCTGGGCCGAGCCCTCCCGGGGCGCGGGACCGTGGTCGTCTCACGTGATTCGTCTAAATCCTTTCCCGGCGCCGAGCAGGCGACGTCCTTGGCGGAGGCGATTATTATCGCCGAGCGCATGGACCGGTGGGCCGGGCCGACGTGGATTGCCGGTGGAGAGCGTATCTACGCCGAAGGGCTGCCGCTCTGCGACCGGCTTTATATTACGCTTATAGACCGTGATTTCGAGGGCGACCGTTTCTTTCCGTCTGATTGGCAGTGTTATTTTAACCAGCTCGTTTCATCGAAGGAGGGGATGGTGGATGGGTTGAGGTATCGGTTTGAAATCTGGGAGCGGTAAGCGCCCCCAGATTTCAAACGGGGGAACTCCTGCGAAGCAGGGCGCGGCTGACACCGCGAGGGGACATGTGGGCACGGGGTGGCTGAATTCAAGGGGAGGCCCGGAACCGGAAATGATGCTTCGGTCATGTGTCCCAAGTAATGATCCGGTCTCTGGTTCCCCTTTGAGTTATGGCTCGAGGTAGGGGCGCGACGGCGTTGCGTCCGCTGATTTGTTCCGCCACCTGCCACCTGATGCTGCCACCCGCCCCCTGAAACGAATACCGCGATGTCGTGACGCGGTCCCGACCTTACCATGTCCCCGTGCCAGCGAAACCCGTGTCCCCTCGAGACTATGCGTGATTTGGCTCCCATGGGTCGCCCAATCACGCATAGTCTCCCCATGCTGCTCCCCCTGCTCCTATTGGCCGCGATTCCGTCGACGATTTCCGAGGAGGCGAAGGTGCCGCCGTACACCTTGCCTGATCCGCTCGTATGCGCGGACGGACGTAAGGTGACCGACGCCAAGATGTGGAACGAAGTTCGCCGACCGGAAGTCTTCCGCCTCGTCGAAGAGAACATGTTCGGCCGCACGCCGGATACGTCGAAGATGCAGGCCGCGGCGGTGACGGAAATCCGCGAGCAATCCAAGGATGCTTTCGGCGGCAAGGCGACACGCACCCAGTTCAAGGTGTGGCCGATTGGCAAGAAGGGCCCATCTTTCGACCTCTTGCTCTATGTGCCGAATGCCGTGAAGGGGCCGGCGCCGGTGTTCGTAGGGCTTAATTTTGGCGGCAATCACACCACCACCGAGGATCCGGCGGTCTTCGCTCCGACGACCTGGGTTTCGAAGCAATGGGCGCTGAAGGGCACCACGCACGCGGATCCGGCCTTACGCGGCGGTCAGGCACGTCGCTGGGAAATCGAGCTGTTGCTCGAGCGTGGTTACGCCACGGCCATCGCTTACTACGGCGATTTCGAGGCCGATTATCCTGAGGGTTGGAAGGAAGGTTTCCGCGCGGCGATTTCACCAGAGGGCCTGAACACGCAATGGAAAGACGGGGAATGGGCCGCCATTGGCTGCTGGGCTTGGGGGTTGTCGCGAATGCTCGATGTGCTTGAAAAAGTCCCGGCTATCGACGCCAAGCGGGCCGCGGTGCACGGACATTCCCGACTTGGCAAGGCCTCGCTCTGGGCGGGGGCGCAGGATCAGCGTTTCGCTTTGGTCATCTCCAATGATTCCGGCTGCGGCGGTGCCGCGCTCAACAAACGCATTTTTGGCGAGACGGTCGGCGTCATCACCGGGCATTACAAGGGCCGTGGTTTCCCGCATTGGTTCACCGCCCGTTTCGAAACTTTTTCCGAGCGCGAGGAATTCCTGCCGCTCGACTCCCATTACTTGCTCGCACTGGCCGCGCCGCGCCCGTTGTACGTCGCAAGCGCCAAGGAGGACAGCTGGGCCGATCCGGTCGGCGAGTTTCTCGGCGCGGTGAACGCCGATCCCGTTTACCATGTCCTCGGGCAACCCGGACTGGGCACGAAGGAATACCCGCCGCTCAGCAGGTCGGTCGGCAAGACCGTGGGCTATCACGTACGTCCCGGCGTCCACGATATCTTGGCCGAAGATTGGAAGAATTACGCCGATTTCGCCGATCGCGTGATGCCTGCGAAATAAGCCGGCGGGGGATGGTCGTCTCGGGAAGGATTGACTAACCATCAATTCGGAGGAATTTACCTGCTTCACGCTCCTGTATTTCAATGGATAGAATGCTAGCCTCCGAAGCCGGCGATTTGGGTTCGACTCCCAACGGGAGCACCACTTTGGCGCGAGCCTAGCTCGCGATTAATAGGGGTAGGGGTTGGGGTAGGCGCGCCACCGCGTGCTGCCCTAGCGGGGGTGCACGATGAAACGCACCCTTACCTCTGGTTCGTCCTCAGGCCGCTTTTCCCCGCTTGCGGCAGGCTGTCAGGCTGCCGCTTCCCGGTTCATTCCGCGCCGTCCCCATACAATGACGATGCAGCCGATGACGGCGTAGGCACAGGCGGAGCTGAAGAGCACCGGGCGGACGCCGAAGTGATCGGCAAACCATCCCATGATAAGACCCGCGAAGGGAAGGAAGCCGAAGAAACTCAGCCCGGCGATGGCCGAGACGCGTCCGCGGATTTCTTCTGGCGAGCGCTCCTGCACGATTGTGTTAGCCAGTCCGACCAGCGTTGAGACGCCGAAGGCCAGGCAGGTCAGCGTGCAGGCCGCCCAGATGAAGACGTCGGCTTTGCTCAGGCTGATCAGCGCTCCGCAGATGATTACCATCGTCATCGCGATGACTGTTTGCCGGGCCGCCCGCGGCAGGAACATGATGCCAATCGAGCCGATCACTGAACCGATACCGGAGCTAAACATGAGCAGCCCCATGTGCTGGGCATCGAGTTTGAGGACATGTTGGCCGTAGATTGGCAGTAACATGATCATCGTCGGGAAGACGAAGAGGGTGTTCGTCGCCAGCAGGGTCACCATGGCGAAGCTGGTGGGGTCGTTGCGTAGGTGTTGGAAGCCCGCGCCCATCCCGCCTTGACGTTTCTCTTCCTGCTCCTGCGTGCCTTTCGGGCGAGGCGGCAGTGTCGCCAGCGCGATCATCAGGGCGAGGAACGAGACCGCATTGATGTAGAAGGCCCATTGGGCGCCGAGTGAACCAACCAGGAAGCCAGCGATAGCGGGGCCGACGAGGCGGGTGCCGTGGAAGACGGCACGGTCGACGGCGATGGCGCGGGCGACGTGTTCTTTGCCGACGAGTTCGGGGACGATGGCGGCGGCGGCGGGCATCTCGAAGGAACTGGAGACACCCAGCAGGGTTGCGCAGACGATCACATGCCACATCTGGAGCTGGTTCTGCGCGATGAGCGTACCCATGACGATGGCGAAGGCGATCTGCGCAAGTTGGCACGCCTGCAGAATGAAGCGCTTATCGTATTTATCGGCGTACATGCCACCGATACGGAAGAGGATCAACATCGGCAGGCCGCCGGCAAAATTAACCGCAGCGATGGCTAGGCTGCTGCCCGTGAGGCCGGCCATCACCCAGCCCTGTGCCATCGCCTGCATCCAAGTTCCCGTCATCGAGATCCCCTCGCCGAGCATATACCGGATAAACGGACCGTTCGGGAAACGCGCGGCCGGGGTGGCAGGAGTGGCAGCGGGTTCGATCATCGGCGATGCAAAGTTGGGGGCAATGCCTCAAAGTGCAAAGGGAATGGTGTTGTTAGACCTAGGGTAGCACGCGGTGCTGCCCCTGCCTCGCTGGCGGCCTACCTTTTATACGCCGCTTCCGTCGCCTGCCAGGCGGCGTCGACCGCCGGCTTCAGCACGCTGGCGATGGCCTTGTAGCCGGCGACGTCGGGGTGCAGGTTGTCTTTCAGGTAACTGCCGGGCTTGCCTTCGCCGCTGGGCAGGTTGAGCGCGGGGTTGATGTCGACGTAGAAAAGATTCTTCCCTTCTTTGCAGATCTGCGCGAGCAGGCGGTTATATTCGTCGAGCTGGGCCCACTTGGCCTTGCGCGAAGGGGCGCGGGTGGTGGCGATGAAGACGAAGGCGCAATCAGGATTTTCCTTACGGACGCGGGCGATGTATTCGCGGATGCGGCCGATCGGGGCTTCGGGTTCGTCGCCGGCGTTCACGTCGTTTCCGCCGCACTGGTAGGCGATCACGCGCGGGTGATAGGGCAAGGTGATGCGATCCATGTAGCCGAGGACTTCGGTCGTGTAGGAGCCGCCAAAACCGCGGTTAATCACCGGGTAGGGCTTCATCTCGTCGGCGACGTTCTTCCACATGCGGAGCGTGCTGGCGCCGCTGAAGAGCAGGGCGTGCTGGGGCGGAGGGTTGGCCTTATCGGCGGCTTCGAAGGCGGCGATATCCTTGGCCATGCGCAGTGGCTGCTGGGCTAGCGGTACATGGGGCTTGGCGCCGTCGGCGGCGAAGGCGGAGACGGCGAGGAGGCAGGCGAGGAGGAGTTTCATCGGAGAGAGGGGGCAGGGGTTGGGGTAGGGGTAGGAAAGGCAAAGGACGGAGGAGGGCAAGAGGACTTGAGGACAAGTGGGCATGAGGGCCGGAGGTAAGGAGGGACAAATGCCAGCTGTATGCGGTAAGCGGTTGGGAGTGCCGCAAGCAGAGGGAGGATGGAAGTCGGACGGCTTGCTCCGGGTGTCAGGCTCGATAGCCCATCACCCGGCCCATGATTTTCTATCCGCTAACCGCCAGCCGCTATCCGCTAGGTCCTGCTTTTGGTTTTTGTCTTTCCTCTGTCATCCGGCATCGGTCATCTTTCATCTATCTTCCCTCCCATGCCTACCGTCCCCGGTCTCCTCAGCCCCTACGAAGCCGTCCGCGGCTTCGTTTACCTCCCTCGCCTCGTCTCGAAAATCCGGCTCCATGCCGCGGGTCAGCTGCATGCAGATTTCGTCAATAATCTCGGCAAGGCTTTCGATGACCGGTGCTGCCAGTATCTTGGTATCAAATATGACGAACTGCGCGTGTGGGTGCTGCAGAATCCTGCCGCGACGCCGGACGAGATCCTCGCCTGGGCCGAATCGAAGGGCCGGAAAATTTCCACGAATGACATCGAGATTTGGAATGGCTTCATGACCAAGCGCGGCTGGCGCGACGAGGCCAACGAGGTGCTCGTGCGTCGTCTAAAGGAAAACGGTCTCACGGCTGAAGCAGGTGTGGACACGATGTTTGACTACATCGAAGTCGACGAAGGTCGAACTGCGCGCCGCCAAGCGCTCTGATTAGGCGAAGTGACTGAAGCCGCGCGCTTTTAGCGGCTGACCGTCGGCGAGATCGCGGGCCACTCCGGTGCCAGTCTCGACGACGCCGATGCGAGTCAAGGGGGTCTGCGGGAATGCTTTGCGGAAGTTGGCCTCAATGAGGTCAGCCCGTTCGGCGCTCACGCCGAAAAGCAATTCGTAGTCTTCGCCGTCTTGCAGGGCGTGTTCGAGTGCGGGCTTGCCGTCGGATTTGGCGAGTGCGGTGGCCGCGTCGGCGAGGGGTAGGCTGGCGACGTTGATTCGCCCGTCGAACTTGGCCCCGAGGAGGCCGGGCAGGTCTTTGGCGAGTCCGTCCGAGAGGTCGGTGCAGGCGGTGACTTCACCTTGTCCGCACAACCATTCGCCTTCGGCGAGGCGCGGGGAGAAATCGAGATGCTTGCCGTAGAGCGAGCCGCCGAGTTGGCCGGTCACGAAGAGTACATCGCCGGCACCGCACGTCTTGCGCGTGAGGACACGGTGGGCGAAGCCTTGCACGGCGAGCGTGCCGATAAAGGTGCCGGGATTGCCGCGGCAGATATCGCCGCCGACAATGCGGAGGCCGGCTTTAGCCGCGGCGCGTCCAGCGCCGTGGGCGAAGTCATCGATCCAGGCGGCGTCGACATCGGGGCCGAGCACGAGCGAGAGCAGGGCGTCGGACGGCACCGCGCCGGCGGCCGCGAGGTCGCTGAGATTGCGGTTCACCAGTTTCGCGCCGGCGCGGATACCATCGCAGGCCGCGTCGAAATGCCGCCCCAGAATCACCGAGTCGATGGTGCTTGCACGGAAGGCCCGGCCACCTGTGACGGGCAGGTGGGCGCAATCGCCGCCGGGCCCTTCCGGGAAGGGTGGGGCGGCTTCGGCAAGCGCGAGCACCACACGGCGGATGATTTCCTCCTCGGCCAACTTGGCGACCGAGCGGTCCGCGAGAGTGGTGAGGGCGCCCATGGCCTCAGAGGTTGGAGGCGTTCGGGGCGAGTTTCAACCAGACTAAGTTCCAAAGATTGAACGAGGCGTGGATGCTGATACAGGTCAGGAGTCCGTAGCGGTCGCGAATCAGGCACATGAACGCTCCGAAGGCAAAGAGGGGGATGGCGGCCGAGGCGCAAAGGTGGGCGGCGCTGAAGACCATGCCGGTGAGGATCGCGGCTAGCAGCCGGCTCCGGCCCGGGCTGAGGGGCTGGCAGAGGCGTTTGAGCGAGGGGTAGAGCATGCCCCGGAAAACCAACTCTTCCATGATGGGAGCACCGATGGCGACGGCCAGGGTAATGATGATGAACTTTATCGACCCAAGCTCGGTCCGCATGACGACTTGAACGATGTCCTGCAATTCATCCGCCGGAGGCGAGCCGGCCCAGCCAGCGAGGTAGAGCTGCTGCCAGCTGAGGCAGAAAAGTTTCCAGAGAATCGTACCGAGGACGCCGAGCGCGAAGATCGCCAGGAAGGAGAGAGCCCAGCGCGGAAAACTCCAGGCCCGGACGGCTTGGCGAAATTCGCTGAGTCCAGTAAACTGCTCTTCGGCGGGCATGAGGCTCGGCGCCCAGTGCAGCGAGCGAGGCAGGAACTTCCCGATGGCTAGGATGGCGGCAGCGGCGCTGAGTTGGCCGGCGCAGGCTCCGATGAAGAGATGTGTCTGGGATAGGCCGAAAAGACCGGCGAAACGACTCGTCACCAGCTGGGTCACGACGGGGAAGATGAGCAAGAATGCCCCGATAGCCGCGAAGAACGCCGCGGTCGCTTCCGTCGCATTCGCGGTCGGCTCGGCGTCCGTGCCCGGCAGATTATGCCAGCACTTTAACGCGTAGAGGCCGGCAATGGCCGTCGTGAGGCTCAGGCCGACGCAGGCCCAATCCCACGGCCCGAAAGCATCTAAGGATTGGGCGAGTTCCGAGGGCATCGCTTAAGCACCGTGAACCTGACGGGCGCCGACGAACGTTGCTTGGACGCGGCCGGTGAGAGCGTGACCGAGAAGCGGGTTATTCCCTGAGTTCGAATAGAGATCCGCAGCGACGGGCTTCCAGGCGGCTTTGGGATCGAGCAGTACCAGATCGGCGGCGGCGCCGGCGCGGAGCGTGCCAGCAGCGAGCCCGAGCGCTTTGGCGGGGCCGCAGGTGAGGCGGGCGAGGAGTAACGCGAGGTCGGCATGTCCCCCGGCGACGACGGCCGTATGGGCGGCGGCAAAGGCGGTTTCGAGCGTCGCCGCGCCGAACGGGGCGAGGTCGAACTCGCAATCCTTCTCGGTGGCCGCGCACGGCGAGTGGTCGGAACAGATGGCGTCGATGGTGCCATCGATGAGCGCAGCGATCAGGGCGAGTCGGTCCGCTTCTTCGCGGAGGGGCGGATTCGTCTTTAGGCTGGTCGGATAATTGGCCAGGGAGGCGTCGGTCAGCAGTAAGTGCAGGGCCGAGACTTCCGAAGTGACGGCCAGCTTCTTCGCTTTGGCGCGACGGACGATTTCCGCCGAGCCTCCGGAGGAGAGGTGCTGGAGGTGGATGCGTGCCTTGGTGAGTTCGGCGAGCAGGCAGTCGCTGGAGGCGACGATTTCTTCGGCGGCGCGCGGCCAGCCGCGCACTCCGAGGCGAAGCGACCAAGCGCCTTCGTGCATCTGGGCGCCTTCGGTCATGCTGCTGTCCTGGCAGTGATCGAGGACCACGAGGTCGAACATCGCCGCGTACTCGAGCGCACGGCGCATGATCTCATTGTTCTGCACGCCCGAGGTCGTGTCAGTCACCGCGACCACGCCGGCCTTCTTCATCGAGCCGAGCGGAGCGAGCGCCTTGCCTTCGTGTCCCTTGGTGAGCGTACCGGTGGGCAGGACGCGGACGGAGGCATCGCGGGAGCAGATTTCGCGGAGGAGTTGCAGTGTGCCGACGTTGTCTGCCGCCGGGAGCGAATCGGGCATCGCGACTAAGGTGGTGAAGCCGCCAGCGGCCGCGGCCCGGGTGCCGGAGCGGACCGTTTCGCGGGCGGAGCGGCCGGGCTCGCCAAGGCGACAGTTCAGGTCGACGAAGCCCGGGGCGACGACGAGCCCTTGGCCGTCGATGATGCGGGCCTTGGCTTGGTCGGCGGCCGAGAGTTTCTCGACGATGAGGCCGTCGAGGGCGAAGACGTCGCCCTTGGCTTCATCGCGTTTCGCCGAAGGGTCGATCACGCGGGCGCCGCGGATCCAGAGGGGGGAATGATCGGCAGGGTTCATCGGGCGATGGCTCCAGTGCAGAGATTAAGGACGGCCATGCGGACGGCCACGCCGTTGCGCACTTGTTCGAGAATCACCGAGCGCGGGCCGTCGGCGACTTCGCTTTCGACTTCGACGCCGCGATTGATGGGGCCCGGGTGCATCACAATCGCTTCGGGCTTGAGCCAGGCGGCGCGTTCGGCGTTGAGGCCGAACTGCGAGGTGTATTCCCCGAGCGAGGGGAAGTGGGTGGTCGTCTGACGCTCGTGCTGGATGCGCAGGAGCATCACCGCGTCGCAGTCTTGCAGGGCTTCCTTTAGGTCATGCACGATGCGGACCTGCGGGAAGGCTTGTTTCAGCGAGGCGGGGACAAGTGTGGCGGGGCCGGCGAGGGTGACTTCGGCGCCGAGTTTCGAGAGGCAGAGGATATTGGAGCGGGCGACGCGGCTGAAGAGGATGTCACCGAGGATGGTGACCTTCAGCCCTTGCACCTTGCCGAAGCGCTGGCGGAGCGTGAAGGCATCGAGCAGCGCCTGCGTCGGGTGTTCATGGGCGCCGTCGCCGGCGTTGATGACCGAGATGTCGAGGACTGAACCCAGGTAGCGGGCGGAGCCGGCGGAGGAGTGGCGCATCACGATCGCGTCGACGCCCATCGCGCGGATGTTCATCGCCGTGTCGCGGAGTGTCTCACCTTTGACGAGAGAGGAAGCCGTCGTGTTAATCGAGACCACCTCGGCACCGAGTTTCTTGGCCGAGATCTCGAAGGCCGTGCGCGTGCGCGTGCTCGGTTCGAGGAAGAGATTCACGACCGTGCGGCCCTTCATCAGGTCGAGGCCCTTGCCGGGCGCGAGCGCGGGCAGGAACTGGTCGGCCTGGGTGAAGAGGAATTCAATCTCGGCTCGGGATAGCTCCTCGATGCCGGTGAGGTCTTTTTTCGTCCAGGATGCTTGTTGGGCCATGCGGTTGGTTCCGGTGGCCCCAACGAAGGTTAGGACCATTGGGAAAGTGGGGAGGGACGGCCCTTGGTCAAGGGATTAGAGAAAAAGGGGGCACGTGGGCATGGGGACACGTGGATAAGGGGGCCGAGGGCCCCGTGGAAGCGAGGGTCCTCGTACCGACGTGCCCCAAGCTTTATTTAGCGAGTAGTTCGCGGACCTTCGCCCCGATGGCGGCGGCGGCTTCGCCCTTCTTGTCCTTATGGGCCGCCACGACGTTCACCAGGGCGCTGCCGACGACCACGCCGTCGGCGACCTTGGCGATGGCCTGGACGTGGGCGGCGGTGGAGACGCCGAAGCCGACGCAGATGGGCAGGGCGGTGTGCTTACGGATCTCCGCGACGGCAGAAGTCAGATTAGTGGCCAGTTCGGAGCGTTCGCCGGTGACGCCTTCGCGGGAGACATAGTAGATGAAGCCCGTGGCGTGCTTGGCGATGAGGCCGATGCGGGCCGGGGGCGTGGTCGGGGCCACGATGAAGATATTGGCCAGGCCGTGCTGCTTGCTGGCGGCGATCAGGTCGCCGGCCTCTTCGGGCGGGCAATCGAGCACCAGCAGGCCGTCGCAGCCAGCTTCGCGGACCTTGCGGCAGTAGTTCTCCACGCCGAACGAGAACAACAGGTTATAATAACAATAGAGCACCATCGGCTTATCCGTGCCGGCGCGCACGGCGCGGAGGATGTCGAGCAGGCCGTCGTAGGTCATGCCGCCTTCAAGGGCGCGCTGGGAGGCGAGTTGGTTCGTCAGGCCGTCGGCGAGTGGGTCGGAGAAGGGTACGCCGACTTCGAGGATATCGGCGCCGTTCTGGGCCAGGGATAGTAGGATGGCCTTGGACGTTGCGACATCGGGGTCGCCGGCGCAGACGTAACTGACGAAGGCCGGGCGGCTTTCGGCTTTGCAGCGGGCGAAGGTCTGAGCGAGGCGATCCATCGACTTCAAGCAAGCGGGGTTCGGGCCGAAGGGCAAGGCGAAGTCGGTCGTGTGCGTCAACTTGCCCTTGGCGATGCGGCCATCGGGCCGCATGATGTGGCCATGAACCTGCAACTCATCATCAAGTTCCTGCTCTCCGCCTCCGTCATCACCGGTGCCTCCGAACTCGCCAAGCGGAATATCTCGCTCGGGGCGCTCCTGTGTGCGTTGCCGCTGACGAGCCTGCTGGTCATGATCTGGACATATGTCGACACCGGCGACCAAGTTAAGGTCGTCGCGCTCAATTGGTCCATCTTCGCCTACACCATCCCGTCGTTCGTTTTATTTCTCGCGTTCCCCTATTTGATCAAGGCCGGGCTGAGCTTCTGGCCCTCGCTGGTGATTGCCTGCGCCGTCACCGGCGGCGTCTACAAGCTCTGCCAGCCCATGCTCGACAAGGCCGGTGCCTGAGTTTCCCGGGTTGCCAATCGGGCCTTCGGCGGCAAATTGAGGACCGTCGGCCCAAGTGGTGGAATGGTATACACATCAGACTTAAAATCTGCCGCCGAAAGGCTTACCGGTTCGAGTCCGGTCTTGGGTACGGCGACTTCGTGGAGCGGGCGTAAAATGAAACGGGCCGCACATGTGTGCGGCCCGGTGGGAGCGACGTTCGCGCGGATTACTGTGCCCGGTGGGTCGTCTGGTAGCTGGCTGCCTCTGCGGCCAGCGCTTCGGCGCGGCTCTTGGCGTCAACCAGCTGCTTCTTGCTGGTGAACTGATTGGAGATGTCGTCGCGCGGCTTCTTGGTGGAGGACATCGTGGTGCGTTCGAAAAAGAAGTCCCTGGAGTTCAAGACGGCTTCGCCGCTTTTCAGTTCTTCTTCCGAGGGTGTATTGGGGTCGGCGCGGGTGGGCATCGGGGTATCGGCGGCCAGGCTGAACCAGGCATAAGCCTCGGGCAGGTTGCCCGGATCCTTGGGGTCGATCGCCAGCGCGGCGAAGGTGTTGTCGTTATTGAAGATGCCCCAGTACAGGTGCCCCATCCAGCGTTGGGCCTGCTTGCAGCCGAGCAACGCAGAGCTGCGACGCCATTTAAGGGCCAGTTCCAGGTTACGATCCACCCCCAGGCCTTTTTCGTAATAAGTGCCGAGATGGAACTGGGCCAACTTGTGATTACTCTTCGCGGCTTTTTCCATCCAAGCCGCGGCTTCAAAGTTATCACGAGCCACCGGTTTGTCGGAGCTCTCGTGGGCATAGATCATCGCCACTTCATACTG
>SESF01019505.1_pt1 | contig 16111 bp, 16 predicted proteins | sample 3171521 | NCBI WGS metagenome assembly SESF01 (sample SAMN10866945, study PRJNA518727) | freshwater metagenome | biome: subpolar coniferous forest; feature: holomictic lake; material: water; isolation source: holomictic Lake 227, 6 m and 8 m depth | place: Canada: near Kenora, Ontario | collected...
CGCGGCGTTTTGTAGGTGAAGCAGCCAGCCGTGTCCGCCGCCATCCAGACCTGCTTGGCTTCCATCCTCCACCTTTAATCCGGTGCCGCCACCCCTCAATCCTGAAGGGATTGCATCACTCAGCCCAGCGTTGGACCGCCAGGGGCAAATGGGGCGGCGGTCCTACGCTGGGAAATCGTCGGAGAATTACCGTCAACCCTGAAAGCGGTTGGATCAAACCGTTGTCCGCTCCGGCTCACGCCACAGCCCGCGCCCGGACATCTGAAAGGAGCGCCACCAACTCGTCAACCTGGGCCGAGGGGAATAGACCGTCTGGCCCTTTCGGCGTGATATCGGTGAAAGGCGATTCGTAGAGCAGGGACGCCTCCATGACGCCATGCTCGGTGAGATGGTTGATTATCAGGTCAACGAACTCAATCTGGTTCGAGGTGAGGGTTTTCCCTGAGAGGAAACCGGCGAGGGCCTGTTTGGCGGCTTCGCGGTCGAGGCCAATCATCGAGCGCACGAAAAGACCGAGACCGGAGCATTCCACTTTTGCCTTTTCCAGATGGTCGGGACTTCCAACTCCGCTGGCCGTGAGCATCCTTTCCAGCTCCTGTAGATTCAGCGGTGTGAGGGGGGCGTTGAGACGTAGCTTGCGAATGGCGATATGATCTTCGTGGTCCTTGAGGAACGCCCGGGCCTTGGCGCGAAACCGCTCGAAGCTGTCGGGTGTGGCGAAGCCCGGAAGGTCCACGGCTGTCTCGCTGCCAATCTCGTCCTCGAAATCGGTGTAAATCGGCTTGCGCTGCTGTTTCCCGATCAGCTTCACAAGCGCGCGCAGCCGGCGGCGGACATTTTCCAGCATCGGCGTGGTCACGTCCTGCCACCATTCGTCCGTTTGAATCACCTGAATCAGCGGCATCTGCTCATGCACCATCGGGATGCTGGACTTCTCCTCCAACAGCCCGGCAATCGCTTGCACCTGATCGCTGAGCCGCTTGAACGCCGGCTCAATGCGCAACACGGCCAGTTGCAGATTTAGCATGAGCAGATCGAATCGTTTCGCCTCTTCATCTTCCGGGTCCAGTTCGGAGGGCAACCCGGCGACCTCGTTCGCCAGTTCGGCAATTGCTTCCAACTTCAGCTCATCCCACGCCTCCGGTTTGGCATATTTCTCGACCATCCGGCGCTTCGCGCGGACCACGAAGTTCTCCACGTTCATCGCCGCCACCTCGTCGTGCAGCATAAAGGCGGTTTCCCGCCGCAACTCGGCCTCCTTTCCCGGCCCTTCCTCCAGCTCACTCGACAACTTGCGGTCCAGCTCGCTGATCAACTCCAGCCGTGTCTTGAACAGGCGCTTGCCGAGTGATTCACCGAGCGCGCCCTCGGTCGTCTCGGGATTCTGGCTGAAGAACTCCAGGTTCTGGCAGTAGTCGAAGATGTAGAAAAACTCCTTGTGCTTGCCCGGCGCGAACAAGTCGGGACACAACCGCGTGCCGCGCCCGACCATCTGCCAGAACTTCGTCTTCGACCGCACCAGCTTGAAGAACACGAGGTTCACCACTTCCGGTATATCAATGCCCGTGTCCAGCATATCCACGGAGATGGCGATATGCGGGGCTTTGTTCTTCTGGGAGAAAGCATCAATCAGGCTTTGCGCATACTCGGTCTTGAACGTGATCGTCCGCGCGAACTTCCCGGCCTGGCTGGGATAGTTGATGTCAAACCGCTCCTGGATGAAATCGGCGTGGGCCTGGTTCTTGGCGAAGATGATGGTTTTGCCGAGTCGGTCGCCGCCCGCCACTTTTTGCCCGCGCGTCATCAAGTGCTCCAACACCTTGTCCACGGTGTCTTTGTTGAACAGCCACTTGTTCACCGCCTCAGCTTCCACGTAATCCGGCGTGCTGCCATCGTCGCTCCATTCCTTTGCGTCCCACTCCTCCTTTTCTTCCTCGGACAAATCTTCGTATTTGATGCCCTCGCGCTGGAACTTGACGGGCACAGACACGGGCTGCGCCGGCACGAGGTACTTGTCCGCCACCGCATCCGCCAACTCGTAGGCGTCCGTCGGCACGCCTTTCTCAAGGTCGAAAAGGCCGTAAGTATTCCGGTCGATGTCTTCTCGTGGCGTTGCGGTCAGGCCTACGAGCAGCGAATCGAAGTATTCAAAGATGGCCCCGTATTTCTGGTAAACCGACCGGTGTGCTTCATCAATGATGATGAGATCAAAATGCCCCACGCCAAACCGCCGTTGGCCGTCCTTCGTCTCGTCAATCAGCCCCATCATCGTCTGGTACGTGGATACAAACACTCGGCCTTCGGTCTCCTTTTCGGTGACAAGATTCACTGGGGACGCTTCGGGCAGATGCCTCTTGAACGCGTTTACGGCCTGTGTCACCAGCGCCACGCGGTCGGCGAGGAACAGCGCCCGCTTTACCAAGTTGCAGCGCATGAGCAAATCGGTCACCGCGATTGCCAGGCGCGTCTTGCCCCCGCCGGTGGCCTGCACTACGAGCGTCTTGCGGTCATGGTCTATCTCGAATGCCTCGCCGATGCGCCGGACGCCGCGTGTCTGGTAGTAACGGTCAATAATCGCCGCGTTGATCTTCGCGTCCGCCAGTTTCTTACGCGTGGTGCGGCGCTGAATCAACAATTCCAACTCGGCTTTCTTGTAAAAGCCCTGCACTGGGCGCGGCGGATAATTCGTATCATCCCAAATCCAATGCTCATAGCCGTTGGAGTAAAAGATGATGGGCCGCCGCCCGAACTGCTTTTCCAGGCAATCGGCATACAGCTTGGCCTGCTGTTGTCCTACGCGCGGATCGCGTTTCGTGCGCTTGGCCTCGTTCAGCGCGAGCGGCAAGCCGTCATCGCCCCAGAGCACATAATCCACGAAGCCCTCGCCGCTGCTATTGGGCATCCCGGTGACGGGATATTCCGTGTCATGCCCCTCCCGAGTGAGCGGCCAACCCGCTTCCTTGAGCAGCAGGTCAATGAAACAATCGCGCGTCTGCTCCTCGGAATAGTTGTGCGTGTCGGCCTGCGCGGTGTTGGCCTTCTTCGCCTCGGCAACCTCGACGCGTAGGCGCGTCAACTCGGCATCCAGCGCCGTCTTGTCCGCCAGCAGCGCTGACAGCTTCTCGTCCCGCTCCCGCAGTTCCGTTTCCAGCCGTTGAAGCTGCTCGATGGTTTGCGGCTGAGGTGGACCGCCTGAGGGCGGAACTCCGAGCGTTTGGAGTCCCGGCTTTAGCCGGTCAGGGTTGAAGGCGAGGCCGGGCGGCGGCTTTGCGCCGCGCGCGTAGGTATGCGCCAGCCAGTAGGCAACGTGGAAGAGCTCGCGCACTGCCGTCAGCGCGTCAACCTGCTGGACGGGGCGATGGCCATGCACGGCCTGATTGCCCAGACGGTTGATGAGCACGGTCTTGGCAAAGACCGCGACGCCGGCTGTGGTCTTGAAAGTCGGCTCGTGGATGAGGGCGCTCAGGTTGTCCTGATACGGAAGCCGCAATGAGGCGTCGTGCTTGTAGAGCCAATGCACCATCACCTCCAACCCGCGCCGCGCGTGGAAGCACGCCGTCCGCGCATCGGGGTACGCCAGCGCCTCCGCCTTGCTCGCCGCGTCGTGCAAATCGGGCCATTCGGATTTGAGGAAGGAGAAGTTGCTCATGCCTTCTGATTGATTCGGTATTCCAAGCCACGCAGCGCCTCGATAATGATTGCGAACGACGGGGGTTCGGTCAGAAACATCGGCCGCATGGCCCGATAGTCCCTGTCCAATTCAGGCAACCGGAAATCCGGTGGCACAATTCGGAATGTTCCAGGCTTTGCCAGGTCATAATGGGCCCAAGTCGCCGCGAAGAACCTGTTCTTCCAATCCTTCTCCACCATTACCGGCATCAAACCGCGCCGCGCCGCCGTTTCCCGGATGAACAGGGCCTGGTCTGACACGGGGCGTTTGAAGAAGTCCAATTTCACAGGTCAACTCCGGCCAATTCGCGGAAGAGTGGGTGCATCCACGCGGGCGCCAGTGGAATATCCTTCAACAACCGCTGCCGCTCCCGGGCGGGCAGCGTGCGTTTCAAATGGGCCACGCGTGTTGGCGTGATGTGTTCTTTTCCCAGATGCCGCAGCGCCTGCATCAGCAACCCGCTCAACCGGCCCGCCATCGCCATATTGCGCGGGGTGGTTCGACGCAACTGGATTTCCTGCCGCCCAATCTTCACCGTGCGTGATGATCCATCCGTCAGAAACACGACCTTCGCCGGCACTTGCTCGGACAAACCCAACAGGTTGGCTGCGTAGGCTCCGGCGGGTTGGAGGCGTATGCGATCTTTCCCGGCCAGCGACTTGGCTACCTTCTCAATGTCCGGGGACAATACGCCCAATTCCGGATGCTCTCGCGGATAGTCATAGAGCCCCCGCGCCAGCCGACGGATCGTCCCCTTGGCTGCTAAGCGCGACAACGCCTGGTCCACGGCATCCCTGCTGCCGAGGTCCAAAAAAGCATTCGGGGTGAAGGCTGAACCCCTCCCGGTGCCGTATATTCGGCTTATGACCCTGTTATCAATGGTTTGCAGATGTTTATTGGTTCCAATTCTGTCAGAAAAACTGCCTACTATTTCTGACAAACCAGAGCATGTTTCAAGTCTGAAATGCGCCTGTTTTCTTGATGGCTACCTCACTCAACTCACAGTCTAGAAATCAGAGTTCGGCATGCCCCATCATTTGCCAAACCACTCGAACAGTTGCTTGCGCAAACGAATGAAAGCTTCATCACCGCAGCGTCGCAGGCTGATCTTTTCGGCGATGGTTTGGTAGAGCGCTGATGACCTTGGCAGGCCTGGGATTCGCAACGCCGCTTCCAAGGCCTCCTTCGGACGTGTCGGCTTTTCGTTGGCCTCGAACGTAAACCCCCGCTCGCGTAACCACTCGCGCACGCTCTTGCCCGCAGGCCACTCAATTACCGCTTCCACGGCGTTGTCCGCTCCCCAAACCCACACATCCAACTCCGGTTCAATCACGATGGACTTTGCCGCCTCCTTCCAGTGTGTTGACAACCGGCCGTCCAACTGTGCTTCCAATTCAGTCGCGTTCGGTAAATCGGTTCCGCACCCCTCGAAGTCCAGGACCAGCAAAGCATGCTTGAAACGTCGCCGTTCCAACGCCAGCATTTCCGGCCCGGTCCTGCGTGTGCCGCCGTCCCGGCCCGGATGCACGCGAAACTCAAATTCTATCGGGCGAATGCCCAGCGCCTCCGGGCGACCCAAAGCGCCCTTGAGTGCGAAGTGCGCATTCTTGTCCGCAACCAGGAGCACCAAGTCCTTCATGCTTTGATTTAGCTAAGAATGCCTGCCGCGAACAAGACTCCCAAATCGGGCTCACCCTTCTTCCAATCCCGGAGTGCCGGATGCCGGTCCCCGGAAATAATATCCGTTGCCCCGGCTTTGTCCTTCGCGAAACAAAGCACCTCATTTGGCTCCAGCATGTTCAGGGCGACAGTGCTGTGGGTAGCCACCAGGACCTGGCTTCGGTAGATGGATGACAGCGACTGCAGCACGGTCTCGATCGCCCGCGGATGTATGCCATTCTCCGGCTCTTCGATCAGGAAAGTCCCTTCCAGGTGCTGCAAATAAGCTGGGATGGTCAAAGCCAGCAGCCGGAGCGTGCCGTCTGACGCAAGCCATGAGGGCACTCGCGCCCCGTTCATATACTCGATGACGAGGTAGCGATGCTTGTTATCCGGCAGTTCGACCGTATCTATGTCCTTGATATCTTCCAGCGCGGTGCGGACGTGGCCCAACCAGGCGGCAAAGCGCTTTTCATCCTTGCGCAACTGGGCGACTACCCAGGGCAGATTCGAACCGTCCGTGGCGAAACGCAAACCCAACCCCGGTGGACTGGGCTGCCGAATGACCTGGCTATTGAGCACGAAAGTCTGAACCCCCTTTTCAAGCAGGTCCCGGAACCAGGTGCTCATAGGAAAACTCTCCTTGTCAGCCGGCAGGTTAGCCAGTGCGCTTGTGCCAGGCCCCAGCTTATACGAGGGCTTGAAGGACTTTTTCTTCCCGTCAGGGTAATAGTTGTCATTGCCGCCGGGAGTCTTGCTGATAACCACCTGCCCCCCCTTCCCGGACCGGCAGAGAATCGAGCCGGCATCCGCTTGCTCGGCAGGAAACAAATCACGCTGGCCCGTCGCGGCCTCTGGCTCTGTCTCCCGCAGCCAAAGGGTCTCGTGGTGCAACCCAATCTCATTCCGTGTCGAATCCAGGCCGATTTCTACTTCATAACGGGCCCGGCTAAACCGCTGCTTCTCCTGCCCCATTTCGGTTTGGACAGTGCCAGGGATAGTGGCCTCCACGGCGAGTTCGAATGCCTGCCCTTTGCCCATCCAAAGAAGTTTCTCGAAGTCCGCACTGCGGGTCTGAACTGCCCGGAGCAAGTCGCCCCGGTCCTTCATCAGATCGCTGAGCAACCCAATCACGTCCAGGAAAGTGGTTTTCCCGCTGGCGTTCGGTCCAACTAGCGCGCGGAACCGCCCAAGGGATTGGTCCACCGACCTCAGGCATCGGAAGTGTCGGGTCTGAATGCGCGTAAACATGATTCGATGATGAATGATTGGACCGCCAACTACAACTCCCCCCGAAAGGCACGGTGCTGGAGGGAGACGAAGAGAGCGGCCAGCTCCGCCAGCGACGCGCAGTGCGCCAGCTTCAATCGAAGTCCTTGCCTCATTGCTCTTCCTCCCGGGCTTCTACGGTGACCATGAATCGCACTAGTTCCTCGAGCTTGGCCCGGCTGGGGCCGTTCAGGCCATTGCCATAACGGGAGTCGAAGTTCTGCGCCCAGTCCGCGGCCAGTCTGTAGCCGTCGCTCGGCGTGACTGCCCGATCCAGATGGAGAGCCAACCCTCCTTCCACCAGCAGCAGCGGCCAGCAGTGGATGATGCGCACCGGCCCCCACTGTTGGTTCTGAAACTCGTTCTGAAGATCCCGAGCCCGGTCGTGCAGGCTCTTCGCTGCCGCCCAGTCGATCCGCTTATCCAAGTTCTCATTTGTGGCAGCCGAACCGAGCAAGGCACGCGCCTCGTCCAGCAGGGTGCCGGCCTCGTCCTTCGTCTTGCCGTTGCGGTCCGCCGCCTGCTGCGCAATCCATAGACCGAAGGCAGGCAACCGGCCTGGACCCTCGAACCACTTCTTCAATACCGTCAATCGCGTCAACGACACGTTTCCCTGCGTGTTGATGTCGGCGATGATCTTCAGGATCTTCTCTGTAACGGCGGCGCGCATGGCTGGCTCAAAGTTCCCCGCGGAAGGCGCGGTGCTGGAGAGTGGCGAAGAGCGCGTCCAGCTCCGCCAACGCCTCCGCTTTGCTGGCTGCGTCGTGCAAGTCGGGCCATTCCGGTGTGAGGAAGGCAAAGTTGCTCATCTCACGCTCCCGGACATCCCAAAACAGGCCCCAAAACAATTGTTGTCATCGCTTCCATTGCCGTTTATATTTTCTGCGGAATCTGAAACCCGGCACGTCTGGATAGTAGGATTTCTCCGGGAGACTCCGTAAGGAGTCTCCCTCTCGTTTTATAGCCTTACCACCCCATCCGGCTGCCGCGCCGCCACTACCTTGCAGACAATTGGGTCGAGCCGCCGGAAATAGTTCTGCCCGGACTTCTTGCGGATGTAACTCGATGGAGCGACATGCTGATACAGCAAATAGGCGCTCACGTCCACCGCCTGCACGAAATACGAGTGCGCCGAGTCGCGGAAATTCGCGTCCTCGATCACCGACCGCAACATTAGATTCCGATAGCCAGCTCCGAAGGTCGGCTGATTCGGCACGGGATTGTACACCCGCATCCGCCGCAACAACCCGTTCAGCTTCTTGTCGTCCGTATGGTCGGGGAACAGCATTCCCCGGTCATCCGCGTTCTTCGGCCCGGAAAAATTGCGGTGGGACAACGTGTTTTCAAACCGCTGGATCAACGTCTGCCAGGCCAGTTCGAAAACATTGCAGTTGGCCGCCTTGTCCTGCTTGTCCACCACCACGCACACCAGGCTCAAATCCGGCATGCTCGCCAGCTTGTCCGCGTGACGACGCAGAATTTCCAACCGCTGATGCTTGGGTATCCGCGCCAGCGCGCCAGGATGCGAAATCATATGGCTCGCATGAACTTCTTCCCGCAGCCTCAACCCGAACTGTTGCTTCAACCCCTGCCGGAAGGTGATCAACTCGTCCTTCGTCTGTTGCCAGCGCAGTTCATGCAGCACCAAGCCGACCAGAACGAAGTAACGCGTGGGCGAATTCACCAACCCCACGTCCTCGCTCTTATCCACATACATCAGATACATGAAAATATGCTCCTTGTCATAATTCCCCGCGGAAGGCGCGGTGCTGGAGGGAGGCGAAGAGCGCGTCCAGTTCCGCCAACGACGCGCGTTGTGCCGCCTTCAGCTTCTCCGCCGCGGTGACTCGGCGGGCGAATTCGCGCTGCAACTCGATGGGGGGAAGAATCAACATGATTTGCTCAAATCGGCCCTTGCTTACCATTCCTTTCATTCCCGAAGTGGAGGCTTCTTGAATCAGCCTTTTCCCAACAAGAATCTGCGCGTAAAGGAAGCGGGTGTCACCGCTGACCGGGACAAGAGCATTGATCTGCTGGTTAAATGCTACTTCGCGATCTGTCATCGCGGCATTGCCGATGCACTCAGGGCTTCCAGCGATGCAGGTGACCAAGATCGAGCCGGCGGGCACAGTCCGCGCCACAGCCTTTCCAGATTCGGACAAACCTTCGCTGGCTTTGGTCAGGTAGTAATGCGGTGTGTTTATGTTGTCCGACTTAATCCACTCGATGTGCGTGCCGTAGTGGCCGGGGTTTGCTCGTGGGGGTGTATTGCCGGTGATGACCTTGCCAATCTCGCAAATGGGCTTGCGTGGCCAGCCTTTCGGATTGGTGGCGGGATCGCCGAAGATGTGGAGGAAGAGGGATCTGGTGAGGGAGTCGAACTGGGAGAGGGTGGCGCGGCGCTTGGCCCGCAACGCTTCCGCCCGGTCCAGCACCTCCGCAATCCGCCGCTGCTCCGCCAGCGGCGGCAGGGGGATTTCGAACTCAGCCAAGGCCGATGGGCTTAGCCGCGGCAAGTTCGCGCCAACGGCGCGCGAATTGGCATGTTCCACCATCGATGGTTGGCGGAGGAAATAGCACAGGAAGCGCCGCTCCAACTCAGGGCCGGGAAGAATAGGCAGGATGTCCGTGCTGCAAATCCCGCTGAAATCAGGACACGCAATCTTCGCGAGGTAGGGTCGCAGCTTCCCATAAAGGAGATGGCACTCGGTGAACTTGAATTTAGAACTCGCGAGTTCGCCTTCCTCCACCTTCTTCGCTCCGAGGATTGCTCCGCCACTCTCAATATGTTCAAGGCCAACATAAGCCGTCCCTTGGCTGATCGCCTCTGGTTGAATTGTGGAGCGCTCGATTACTGCCACATTCTCCAGAGTGACTTTTCTCCACGAACTCACTTCAGCACCCCTTCCAGTTCCTCCATGCCCGGCTGAATCTGCGCCTCACCGGCTGAAGCCGGGACTCCATGCAGGGCGAGACGGTTTGGAGTCCCGGCTTTAGCCGGTCGGGTATTCGCCTTTTCGATCGCGTCGCAAGTCTTCGCAGTCAGTGTGTTTGCGTGCGCCTGACCGCCTGAAGGCGGGACTCCGAACCTGTATGGAGTCCCGGCTTTAGCCGGCGGGACGTTCGCATTATCCAGAGTATTGAATGTTATCGTAATCATCGTCTTTGCGGGCGCCCCGCCGCCTGAAGGCGGAACTCCGAACCTATATCCCGGCGTCATCCCACTTTTTTCCGTAATCGCGGAGGGGATATGCCTTCCACACGTGCTCAGCTTCCGCACGACCCATCTGTGCGAGGTAATCCGCCGCACTGCTCCAGCACCATTCTGTCCACAGCCGCACATAGCCATGATGCACCGGATTGTTATGAACGTAATTGACGGTCGCGAAGAAGTGTCGCTCTGAGCGCATGAACCGCTCGGTGGCCCGGTGAAAGACCTTGCGACCGCGCGTGTCTTCCTCGCCGTTCCAGGCGTAACTGGTGCGTCCGTGAAATCGTCCCAACTCATGGAGCAGCTTGAGGATGTTCGGCGCTTCGACCAACGCGTGATAGTGATTGGGCAACACGCACCACGCGACCGTCCGGGTGGCGTGCTGTTGAAACAGGTCCAGCAAGGCGGCGGAGAAACCGTCCATGCGCTGCGGAGAAAACCCGATGTGGTGAGCGTGTTCATAGCAGGCGGCGGAGACGAGGAAATGGAGGTGGCCGTAATTGGGCCGGTGTGGCGGAGAGTGCCACGGGCGGGCGTTAGCCTTGCGCCAGGCGAGCACATCCTCGCGCTGCTTGGGCGTCAACTGCCGCCAAATGTAACGCGGTGCGGACATGGTCAGGGGTATGGAGTCACGGCTTTAGCCGGCGGGGCGTCCGTTTCTTCGAGTGCGTTGAACATATCCAAAGTCATCGTGTTTGCCTGTGTCTCACCGGCTAAAGCCGGGACTCCATACCTCATTTGAGCATGTTCTCCAGCTCTTTCATACCCTGCTGAATCTCAGCCTCCAGTTTGCCGAGTGCTTTGAGGATTTCGCCCGGCGGTCTGTGCGCGACTTCTTCATGGACGACTTCCTTGTAGCGGTTGAGCGACAAATCGTAGCTCTGGGCGGCGATGTCGGCCTTGGGCACGCAAAAGCTCTGCGCGGTGCGCGGGCGGGCGAGTTCAGGGTTCGGAGTCCCGCCTTTAGGCGGCAGCGCGTGTTTCGATGCGTATTGCAGTTCGGATGACTTACCGGCTGAAGCCGGGACTCCAAACCCCAGACTTCGCCAGCGTGCAAGGAGGTCGGGCAGGTTGTTCTTCGCGTGGTCGGCGGCGGTGAGCGCGACCATGGGCACAGGGCCGAGCTTTTCCGGCGGCAGGAGTTCGGTGCGTTTGTCGTCGAGCGACATGCCGTCGGCGTCCACGTCATAGAACCACACACTATCTGTGCCGCCGGAGTTGGTTTTGGTGAAAAGGAGGATAGCTGTTGAAACCCCCGCGTAGGGCTTGAACACGCCGCTGGGCATTGAGATGACGGCGTCGAGCTTCTGTTCCTCGACGAGGAGCCGGCGCAGGGTCCTGTGCGCATTGGACGAACCGAAGAGCACGCCGTCAGGCACGATGACGGCGGCGCGTCCGCCGGGCTTGAGCAGACGCAGGTAGAGGGCGAGGAAGAGTAGTTCCGTTTTCTTCGTTTTCACCACCTGAAGCAGGTCCTTGGCACAGGTTTCGTAGTCGAGCGACCCGGCAAAGGGTGAATTGGCGAGGATGAGGGTGTATTTTTCCCCCTCGCCCGCGTGGTCCTGCGCGAGGGAGTCGCGGTAGCGGATGTCAGGGTTTTCCACGCCGTGCAGGAGCATGTTCATGCTGCCGATGCGGAGCATGGTGTTGTCGAAGTCGAACCCGTGGAAGAGGTGGTGGTGGAAGTGCTCCTTGAGCCTGGCGTCGCGGAAGATTTCCGGGTACTGCCGCCGCAGATATTCGCCGACCGCCACGGGAAAACCGCAAGTGCCGCTGGCGGGGTCGCACATGATGTCCGTGGGCACAGGCCGGACGAGTTCTACCATCAACTGGATGATGTGGCGCGGGGAACGGAACTGGCCGTTCTGCCCGGCACTGGCGATCTTGCCGAGCATGTATTCGTAGAGGTCGCCCTTGGTGTCGCGGTCTTCCATCGGCACGCCATCAATCATGTCCACGACCTTGGCGAGCAGCGCGGGGGTGGGGATGGTGAACCTCGCGTCCTTCATGTGGTGCGCGTAGGTGGAGTCGTCGCCGCCGAGCGTGCGCAGGAACGGAAAGACGTGTTGATCCACGACCTCGAACATTTCCTTGGCCTCGAAATGCTTGAACCGTGACCAGCGGCAATCTTCGTAAGCGCGGCCCTTCGGGTCTTTGCCCACGGGGAAGACGCGACGCTCCAGCTTCTTAAGTTTTAGGCGGGCGGCTTTGTTTTCCTCCAGCGTGTGCAGGTCGTCGAGCCGCTTGAGGAACAGCAGATAGGTGATCTGCTCGATGACTTCGAGGGGATTAGAAATGCCGCCGGTCCAGAACGCATTCCAGAGAGCGTCAATTCTACTGCGGATTTCGCCGTTGAGCATGGTTAGTCAGATTTGCAGTTGGTGAGGTTCATTTTGGCCGGGTTGCCGATCACCGGGCGTTTGGCGCGGCCCTGCCGGCAAGCCCAGCGGGCTTCGGACAGCAAAGCAGTGCGGCTGGACCGCTGCTCAGGTGGCAGCTCTTCCTGGCCAACAGCGAATGGTAGTGGTTCATGGACAGTAACGGAACCCCGCTTCATGCTGGGGCAAGGCCTTCGAAGATGCACGCAAATTCCGAAAGCAACCTTCGACAGATATGCCATCTTGTTGCTGGGGATTCTCCTCATTGTTTCCAGCCCTTCCGCCGTTCTCCGACTGTGCCAGCCGGCGACATGCCGGCACGCCGGCCATGTCCTTACGCGTGGTTGATCTTCCCAACCGCCCGGGGTAATCTCAGTCATACGGCTCGGGAGGTCAGGAGCCTGGGGCGTCGAAGCCCATGAGGGCCAAGCACCAGACGACTTCCGCAGCCGCCATCACAACGAATAGCACCTTATGAAGATTCTCTCTGAACCCAGCAGCGGCAAGATCCGCAACGAAGTCGCCTACCTCAGCCGTTACGGACAGTGCCGGCGCGAGTATGTCATTCCCAAGAACACCCCGTCCCCCGCCCGCGACCACATGCGGGGCTCTTTTGGCCTCCTCTCGCGCGCCTGGAGCGGATTGCTCACCGAAGCGCAGCGCGAGGCCTGGTGCGAGGCAGGTCCCAAAGTCCAGAGCGCCAAACGTCTCGGCAAATCCGGCCCCCTGACCGGCCAGCAGCATTTCCAGGGCATCAACAGTGCCCGCGCCCGCCTCGGCCTGGACATGCTGTTGCTGCCCCCCGCCCCCGTGGTCTTTGGCCTCAACCCCGTCGGCCAACTGGTCATCCCCAATGACGACAACGGCCTCCGGCTGCTCCTGAGCGTTTCCAGCCCGGTCGCCGAAGACATCATGGTGTTTGGCCAAGCCCCGTGCAGCTCCGGCCGTAGAAAGCGGCGGAACGTCTCCTACCTGGGCCTGCTTCCCGCCGCGCAAGCCGGCCTGAGCGACATCACAGCCCTCTACGTCGCCCGCTTTGGCGAGCCCGCCGCAGGCCAGCGGGTCTTTATCGTCACCCGTCAACAGAAGGACGGCTGGGAGGGATTCGATCTGGAAACCCACGAAATCGTCCCGGATAAACCGGCTGGCCAATAAGCCGCCGCCACCTGAGCCTTACCGTTGCCGGTGCCTATGCACAAGGGATGCACAAGGGGTGTACAAGGGACTAACGAGTCACCAATACCGGACCTCCTGGCTTACGCTAAGCCTATAGTTCCGTTGGAGAAGCCTCCCCGGGCACACACGCTCGGTCTTCTGCTGGCCCCATGCTGCTGACCCTTCGCATCGTCAGCGCGCGGCGGTCGGCCAAACGAGAGGGTCGGGGCCTTGGCCTCAGCGTGCTTTGGCCCGTTTGCGGCCCAGCTCGTTTAGCAGCGCCTTCAGGGGGAGCGTGTTCACCACATCCTCCCTCGTTAGCCAGCCTTTGCGGGCGATGCCGGCGCCCAGGCGCAGAAAGCCCGCATGTTCGAAGCGGTGGGCGTCGCAGTTGATGACGCACTTCACGCCCTTGCTCTTGGCATAGGGCCATAGCCGCCAGTCCAGGTCAAAGCGCTTCGGGTGAGCGTTGAGTTCGATCCACGTGCCCGTCTCTGCACAGGCGTCAATCACCGCCCGCTGGTCCACCTTGTAAGGCTCGCGATCGAGCAGCAGGCGGCCCGTCAGGTGGCCGAGGATATGGACGTAAGGGTTCTGCGCCGCGCCGATCAGTCGCTGGGTGGTTTCCGCCTCGGTCTGGTTGAAGCTTGAGTGAATGCTCGCGATCACCACATCCAGCTCAGCCAGCAGGTCGTCAGGGAAATCGAGGCTGCCGTCCTTCAGGATGTCCACCTCCGTGCCGGTGAGCAGGCGGAAATCGGTCCCTTCGTTCGCCAGTGTGGCGTTGATGGCGGCGATCTCCTTGAGCTGCTGCCGCACGCGCGTCGCGTCCAGCCCGTTGGCCTGAAACGAGGACTTCGAATGATCCGTGATCCCCCAGTAAGCCAGGCCGAGTTCGCGCATTGCCTTGGCAATGTCCTCCGGGCACTGGTGTCCATCGCTCCAGGTGGAGTGGTTGTGCAGCGAGCCTTTCAGGTCTGTCCACTCGATCAGGCGCGGGAGCGGTCCCCTTTCGGCCAGCGCGATCTCGCCCATGTCCTCGCGCATCTCCGGCGGGATATAGTGCAGCCCGAGCTTCTCGAAGATCTCCTCCTCGGTCCGGCACTTGGCCAACAGCTTCGGGTCGCGGGTTTCCTCCTTCGAATGGAACAGCCCGTATTCGTTCAGCCGCAGGCCCCGGTCAATCGCCCGCTGGCGCATGACGATATTGTGCTCCTTGCTGCCGGTGAAATACATCAGCGCCGAGGAATACTCCGCATCACTTACCACCCGCAGATCGGCTTGGATGCCGCCCTCCAGCAGCACACTGGCCTTGGTCTCGCCCTTGGCCAGGACCTTAATAATGCCGGGCTGGCTGGTGAAGTACTCGATGACCTCCGCCGGCTGCTTCGACGAGGCGAGCAGGTCAATGTCCCCAATCACCTCGCGATGCCGCCGCAGGCTGCCCGCCGCGCTGCACCGGACGACATCCGGATGGGAGCGCAACGCTTCCAACATCGAGTCTGCCTGCGGGAGCGCTTCACTGATCAGGTGGCGTGAGGCGTAGGAGCGGCGGCGGTTGATACCCTCGAGGATGTTCGTCTGCGTCTTCTCCCCAAACCCTTTCAGCCCGGCGATCCTGCCGTCCTTGCAGGCCTGTTCGAGCTTCTCGACGGTATCGATGCCCAGCTCGTCGTGTAACGCCTTGATCTTCTTGGGGCCCAGCCCAGGGATGTCGAGCATCGCCACCAACCCGGGCGGGGTGGCCGCCTTCAGGTCCTCGTAATACTGCAAGCGGCCGGTGGTGACGAGTTCGGTGATTTTCTGCTGCAGCGCCTCGCCAATGCCTTTGATGTCGCCCAGGCGCGCCTCGGCGACAACTTTGTCCAGCGGTTCGCTCAGGGTTTCGATCGTGCGCGCGGCATTCTGATAAGCGCGGGTCTTGAACGGATTCTCACCCTTCAACTCCAGCAACGTCGCTATATTGACCAACACTTCGGCTACCTGACCCTTGTCCATGCCTGCAATATGGGGTTCAACCCCCAAGGTTCAAGCCGCAAATACGCTGCCCGTGGCAGCACTGCGTCTTGAACAACCCCTCTGCCTGCTACCGTGTGCTGGCGTAATAGTCCGTCGTGTTAGGTGGAGCCGTCCAGTTGTAAGTCGGCCCCCCTTGGCGTGCGGATTGCGCCGTCCAAGCCTGTGTGGTTTGGGCGGGGGCGTAAGTAGCGGGAGCAGCCGCCGGCGCGGATGGGCGTGCTGCCGTGGCGTAGGCCGGTGCGGTAAACGTCCTGGTGGTCGTCGTGCGAGCGGCGACATAGGTTGCCGGCCTCGAGTAAGTGGTCGTTGCGCAGACCGGCCTCGTGTAAACCCGGGTCGAGTAGGCTGCGGCAGTATAAACTGGTGTGGCGTAAACCGGCGCGGCATACACCGGAGCCGCATACACTGGCGCGGCGTAAGCCGGCGCATAACCGTAATAACCGTAGCCGCCGTAGCAACCCGGCCACCCTAAGCCTAAAGACACCCCCCACCCACAGCCGGAGAACCCCACGCCAAAGCCGCCGCCATACCACCCACCCCCGCCGCCCCAACCGCCGCCATAATAACCACCTCCGTGGTAACCGCCGCCCCCGCCGCACCCGTGCCCCCCGCCTGCGTTGGCAGTGAATGTAAACGCCAGCGCTACGGCTGCGATCATCGCAATCCAGATTCTCTTCATAAGCTGTTACTTTCTAAAAGGCTGAAATTACCCTACTGCTCCGGTGGCCAATTGCAAGGCGCATTGGGGTC
>SESF01020582.1_pt1 | contig 16107 bp, 18 predicted proteins | sample 3171521 | NCBI WGS metagenome assembly SESF01 (sample SAMN10866945, study PRJNA518727) | freshwater metagenome | biome: subpolar coniferous forest; feature: holomictic lake; material: water; isolation source: holomictic Lake 227, 6 m and 8 m depth | place: Canada: near Kenora, Ontario | collected...
CAAATAAAGATGAAAAAAAGAGTTCTCATTTTGTTTTGGCACATATTGCTGGCAAACTTAGGAAAAATTTTATCAAGATTGTTCCGGGAGATAGAGTCAAGGTTGAAGTTACTCCTTATGATCTTACAAGAGGCAGAATTGTTTTTAGAATGAAGTAATTTGCGATCTTGCCTTATTCTTTAAAAAAAAGAAGATTTGTCTTGCATAAATCTAATTCGACTATATGATATAAGTATATTGATGAGTGTCAATATTGGTCAGTGGCGAAATGGTAGCCGCAGAAGATTGTTAATCTTCCGTCGAAAGACGTGTAGGTTCGAATCCTACCTGACCAGCTTCTATCGCACCATGTGTGCGATGTGAAACGGGGTTGTTATGCAGCCCCAGCAAGGGCTTGAAGCATTAATGGTGATGCACGCGACTTTTAATCGCGTGAAGACGGATCGTTACCGTCCAAACCCAGTTTTGAATATTTAATATTATTATGGTTGACTATTTTCTTCATATTCCAAAAACTGGCGGCACTTCTTTTACAAAGATGATTGATCCTTTTTATAAAAAAGAAGAGATTTTGCCTTATCAAACTTGGAACGTGTTTTTGCCAGAATGGCCAATAGACATTTCAAATATAAAACTTATAAGAGGTCATTTTGGTTATGGAATTCATCATATTTTTGGAAGAGAAAATATGAGATATTTCACAATGTTGAGAGACCCGGTTGAAAGAGCCATATCTCAGTATCATCATATGACTGTTGATCGAATAAACAATAATTGGGTTCACGATTTCCCATACACTGATATAGAGCAAATGTTAGAAGAGAGACCTTGGCTTATATCAAATATACAAATGCGACATCTTGCAGTTGACGTGGATGTAATTAAATTAAATCCCTCGCATCCATTTTATTATGGAACTCATAAACAATTTATGAGTTCAAAGTTTAGCGATAAAGATTTATTCGAGAAGGCTTGTTCAAATCTTAAAAATTTTTATTTTATAGGTTTTTTGGAGGATTATAGATGTTCATTAAACAATTTGTGTGACAAGATGTCTTGGGAAACGCAAAAATTGCTACACGAAAATATTTTAGAAGGAAGACCAAAAACCAGTTCATTTTCACCTAAGATTTTAAAGAAAATTAGAGATTTGAACAAGTGGGACTTTAAATTATATCGTTTTGCAAGAAAAATTTATAAGAAATTGTGATTGATTCTTTGAATTTTTAGTGTAAAAGTAAAGCGTGGTTGGGTTCAATGGGATTCCTGCAATATCAAGGTCAATCAAATGATTCTCGTAGATAAGATTGCTTCAAAAAAATTGAAAAGTCAAAAAATTGCAGATAGGGTCAACAAAATAAAAAGAATATTCCATCATGAAGATTTTGATAACCCGGCTAAATTTAAAGAAATAACCTCAGATATCCCTGATTTTGAATCTTATAAAGAAGAAAAATTTAGAATTCAAAAAGAGAGGGAGAGAACATCTATAACAAATTATATGCAAGTTTGCTATGATGAGCCTCTATTGTCGAGGGAGCAAGAGTTTCACTTGTTTCGTCGTTATAATTTTCACAAGTATAGAGCCATAAAATTTACAAAGAAAAGAAGTTTTGGAAAAGCTGAAGTTGAGTTGAGAAAAGCAGATGATTGCCAAAGACTGCTTACATCAGCAAATGTGAGAATTGTTATAAAGAATATTAAAAAATTTAACAACAATAGACATTATGAAGATATCATAGCTGAATCATATTATCTAGTTGCAAAGTCTGTTGACTATTTTGACTGGACTCGTGGATTTAAATTTTGTACTTACGCATCTTGGACTCTCAAAAGAACTTTGTATCGCAATGTCAAGGAAATGACAAAAGATGATTGTTTTTTGTCTACAGATGAGATCGGATCTGATGCAGAATTTACAAATGTTGATCAAAGCTATGATCAAGAAATAAAATATAGGCAGAAGGCTGATTTCTTGAATAGTGTTTTACAAGAATGCAATGATAGAGATAGAAAGATTCTGAAGAGTCGATTTTTTGAGGAAAAAACCCTAAATGTCGTTGGAGCAGAAATGGGAATTACAAAAGAACGAGTTAGACAAATTGAATCTAGAGCTTTGGAGAGGATAAGATCAAAATTAAAGATTTTGAATATAAGTTTTGATGATATTTAAAAAAAGGCAGGGGAATCAGTAAGATTTCCCTGCCTTTTTTTAATTGACAAACATGTAATTTTTGCCATAATAAAGGAAGTGAAAATGCTCAAATCTAATCTAGGATTGCCAATATGCGATATCTATTAAACGTGTTGCTGATTTTTGGGTTTTGTCCAATATTGGAAAAAGACAAAAATCAATATGTAGTTTGTTTTACCATGACAAAAAATGACAATCTTTCTATTGATATAAATCGATTAAATGGAATGATGATGTCAAACAAACAAATTAAAGATAAGTTGATAAATTACATCGATATCAAAAAAGCAGATAAGGTTTCGTTAGTTATTGCCAAAGAAAATCCTAGTGTAATAACATTTGATGCAGAGGCAATTTTAGGAAAAGCTTTATTTCCAATCGGATACGAAATGAAGCAGTTTAATTCAGATCAGAAGAAATTGATCGAATCTATATTTGATTGATTTTTTTTGCTTGTTTTAATGATTTCTTGCGGTATGATTTATCTGTGATAAACGTGGATTTTTCGCAAAAACAAAGGATCTGATATGAGCAAGATTACACAAGAGCAAGCCAATTCAATTGCTGATGAAATGATTGAAAAGATTTTGAAAAATCTTAAACAAGAAATCATGGGGAATAATGAAGATTATTTTGATCGCATAAAAAGAATGCATGCCAAAAAAATGTCTTTAAATGCATGGAAACTAGCTCAAAAGTGGTCTAAATGGACAGAAGATGGACCTGTTCTTATGCCTGAATCTACTCGACTTTATTATCGAAAGGGCGACAAAGAAATAGTTCTACAAGAATTTTCGCCACAAACAAGATTGTTGAGATTTAGTGCATCTCTAGTTAATGCTGACTCTGTTGAAGAGCGTGTTCACAAATATTCAATTCCATTGCCTTATGTCAATTTTATTTTTTCTTTTAAGGATGGAATTTTTGACAAGGTGATTTGTACATTTTTAGACAGACCTTTAAAAACATTGGTGGAAAAACCAATGATTCCATATTTCTCCAATATCAATAATGAATTTCAAGTTTGTCTTGGATTGGATTTTGATAGAAAGCAATTAATAAAGGATAATATATCACAACAGTGTGCATTTATATTAAGCTATTTTTGGCAATCAGTTTTCAACAATGAATGGTCTGGTTTTTATTGGGAAAATCAAACGCATTTTGAAAAGACCGACAAAAGGCTGTCTTCATTGGAAAATTGGCAGAAATCAGGTTATGAAAATCCACTTTTCGTAATCGACGATGTTGCTTGGATGCAATCAATTAAGTATGAGTCATTTACCGAAATCATAGTTTCTTTGATAGATGAAAACAACAATATTGATCACAAAATGAGAACGGATATTTTTGATTCATTGACGAATGATTTTGTCGATGATTTTCAAGATTTTACAAAAAAGAATATTGATCAATCGAAAACAAGTGTAAAAGAGTCAATTGTCAGCGAATTAGCTGAGATTCTTGTGAAAAAGATTGAATCTATCTAAATTTAGAAAAACACCACTTATATAAGTGGTGTTTTTTATTAAGGTGAAAAATGAGCACAATAAGAACAATAGTTGAGCTTATAGGTTGGTCGATAGTCTTTCTTTTAGTTTTTGGACTATACTTAAAATATTTTATTTATAAAGAATATTGATTTGTTATTGTCAAAATTCAATGTACAATGAATTGGTTCAATCACATAGGACTTTCAAGGGAACAAGATATGATTGTGAATACTGAGTTCGGATTTCCAGTTGTAATATACCAAGATGGTGTTGAGTTGCCAAAAAGCGGTGTGTATTTTGTGGTTGCTGGCAATGGATTGTTTATGCATAAAGAAACTGGAATATGTAGCGTATTTACTCCCGTGAAAGATTTGCCAATATTGAAAGATTTAAATCAAGGTGTAAAACTTGGTTTAAACATACCAAAAATGCCATCTCGTGCAATTGTAAACATTAAAGAATTTTTTAAACGAATTTTAGAAAAATACAATTCGGAATCTGAATTAAATTTAATGTTCAACAAAGATACAAGCGAATATAAAATTTATGCACCTAAACAAACTGTGAGTTACGGAAGCGTAAATTACGATAATTCAAGTTTGCTTTTTAAAGAAGAGTTTAGCGGATTTATCAAAGTCGGAACAATACATGCACACTCTGATTTTGACGCTTTTCATAGCGGTACTGATATTCATGATGAAGAAAACAAGGATGGTTTTCATATTACATTTGGACACAATGATAAAGATGAATTTTCAATTACGGCATCTGTTGTCGTAAATGGAATCAGATCAAAAGTAGATCCTCAAAATCTAATGAAAGGAATTTGTCATATCAAAGATGACATTTATAGCATCGAAAGTGATGATCCCATTTCAGAAGATTTAATCAATGGTTGGATCTCTAACGTATCTCAATTCTGAAAGGATGATTTTCAGTGAATCAATTTCGCAAAATCAAAGTGGTTGGGGCAGGAGGCATTGGCTCTTATCTAATTGAGCCTTTATCAAGGTACTTGAGCTATTGCAAGGATTCTTGTGAGATCACAGTTATAGATGGGGATCTTTACGAAGATAAAAACCTTCAAAGACAAAAATTTTCTCTTTCTCAAAAAGGAGAAAGCAAATCAAAGGCAACAGTAAATCAATATAAAGATGAATTTGAAAAAATTCACTTTAAGCACAAATCGGAATACCTGACTGAAGACAATATAATTTCTCTTATTAGAGAAGATGATGTTGTTTTCTTGTGTGTTGATAATCATGCAACGAGAAAGCTTGTATCAGATAGATGCGATCAATTGAAAAATGTGGCATTAATTAGTGGAGGAAACAACTACACTGATGGTAATGTCATTTGCTACATCCGTAAAGATGGAAAAAATCTAACAAAATCATTAACAGAATTAGATTCTAAAATAGCCAATCCAGAGGATAAAAATCCTGCTGAAGTTGATGAACAAAGAGAGGGTTGTCAACAAATTGTTGAATCACAACCACAATTGCTCTTTATGAATTTGGCTATTGCGTCTATGATGTTAAACTGCTATCGCAAATTTGAACTTGACGAAATTAAATTTCATCAAGTTTATGTTGATATCAACACTATGCGATCAAGACCTTCCCCAGAACAACAAATAGAATTAAGGTGAAATCATGTCTCAGGAATTCATGAAGAAAGATGAATCGGTATTTAAAACCGATGAAGAATATCAAAAAACTGATTTTGATATTAATTTTTCACAAGCATCAAAATTGAATCAAAAAGTGCGAGTTGTTCATGGAGCAAATGATGCGTACTTTGAGAACTTGGAAGGAAAAACAGTCGGATATGTTAGAAAAAGTCTTAGAGACGTTTTCAATATACCAATTGATGCAGTTGCAGTGATCAATGGCGAGACGGTTGATGACAACTATATTTTTAAGGGATCTGAAAGTCTGGATTTCAACAAGGAATCTGGAGTTAAGGGAATTTAATTCATAGTTGCAATCTGACCTTCAATAGAATATCTTCTAGATTTCTCTGGAAGATATTTTCCTTGTCTATTTTTAACTATAGCTGGTAAATATCCGTTTGTGCAAGAGTCGCCAAAATCACACCATCCTGAGCCAATTTCAACTTGAATTAAATTTGTTAGTATTTCTGGACTATCTGTGTTTTTGTTCATAATAGTTTTTTTAGGATCAGGTATAACTTTATTACAAAGTGTTTCACTATTTAGCGAACGACAAATTTTTAGATTTCTTTTTTCATAATATCTTAAATAAGAAGGTCTAGATTTGCCTAAAACAATAATTCCGCCAAAATTAGGTGGATGATTAAATATTTGATTGCTTTGATTAGTGCCATTTAAAAAACAATATCCAAGCACAACACTTATATTGTTTATCTTATTATTATAAGCTATACCACCAACACTGCACCCACCTAGCACCATTGATTCTATTGATCTAACTGAAAATGGAGCATTGAAAACACCAAAAGATTCAATATTAATCACAGCATTATATTGAGTGTCGGATTCTCCAGATACAGATGTTCCATTTGAATCTATTGGCGTCATCATTTCTAAAATGACTTCGGCTTCACCTGATAAAGTCATGCCACCAAAAAGAAGTCCGCTATAAATAACTTCAGCTTCTCCACCACACAAAGAACCAGATGTGAAATCGTATGTAAGTATTTCATAAAATTCAGATTCGCCAGACAAACTTGAACCACCAAAAACTTCAGATTCTGCAACATATAAAATATTTGTTTCAATTGATGATGCAATTAAACCATTGGTGATTAAATTCCCATTAATGTCAAAATTTTGATCAATATCATAAGTTGCAAATATCTCTAAATCGCCATTTAGAGATATTCCTCCATTAAAAATTAAGTTTAAAGAAACTTCTGCATCGCCACTTAATATTGCACTGCCAAAAACTTCTTGTCCTATTCCTATAGATGAATTGCCATTTAAGGACAATCCACCATTTCCAATTTCTTCAATAATTATTTCATTTGTCGATTTTCCTGATAAAGAAACTCCCTTACATTGATTTGATAAATAAATATCGTTGGATGGTATTGAATTGTTTATAATTATATTGTCAAGAACGGAACCGCCAAGATTAATTTTAATATAAGAAATTATAACTATAAAATCTGTAACTTGACCCGAAATTTTAATCCCACCAGTTGAAAATTCAGAATAAATTTTATTAATAGCGTTTAATGATGTCCCTGCAATTTTAATTCCACCAGTTGCAACATCGGAATAAATTTTATTAACAACTTCTGAAGCTTTTCCTGCAATTTTAATTCCACCAGAAATAGAAGTAAGATATCTATTGGTAACACGTGCTGTCCCATTTACTTTTACTTGGGCTGTAGCTATGTATTTGCTATTAAATGTAAAAAGTGTCGAACTTGAAGGTCTACTGAGTTTGGCTCCACCACTCGGATATATAAATATTGGAGGATTATTTTCATAATAAACTGTCATTAAAACTTGATAAACATATGCAGTATTCCAAGTTGCATGACTTCTTTCAGCAACGCTGATTCCAAAGCCAAAATTATAACTATTTATCTCTGATGGAGTCCAAGATCTATTCCATAAGAAAGTTGTGTTGCCATATTGTTGATTTACAGCGTTATAAGATGGCCAAAAATTGCTTGATGCAAAATCTGTTATACTTGAAGTTGTAGACCATCCATTTGCATTATTTTCAGGATACGTTAAAATGACTGAAAAGTCCTTTATAGCCATTTGATCAGCGCTTTTTCGAACTACATCTGCTGTTATGCCAACAATTTGTGTATTAAGTGGAATATTTAATCTAAAATCATGAACCCACAATGTTGCAGTTGGATTTCCGCTTGTTCCATAGTAAAAGTTGTTTTTTGTACCAGTAGTATATGGTGAGGTGACAACATTTGGAAGATTCAACCACTCTGTTTGAGATAGAAATGGTCCTATAGGCAAAATCAAGTTTTCAGCTACATGACCTTTACTGATTGCATAGTACGACATATTTTATTTATTCAAAAAAAAATTAATTCAAAAATTAAATATAAAAAAAACAAATTATTTAAAAAAATAGGCAAAATAGGGGTTTTTTACTTTTTTTCATCAAAAAATTCCTCTAAAAAATTAGATATTTAAATTGTTTTTGATTAAGATGTCGTGTATATTCTTTGTGCATGAGGCGTTAACCGATTCATGAACGAATCAAAACCTTACTTCTCAGGAGAACAAAATGAGAAAAACAATTTTGACGTTGGCTGCTTTGATCACACTCAATTCAAGCGTATTTGCAATTGAGCCATTGAAGGCAGATTTGAATCCAGCCAATTATATACCAAATCAAAGCTACTTTGACACAGGTACTGGTCAATACTTTTATTACGATGCTGCACAAAATACATTTTTTGTCAGTGTTGCAAATCAACCATATTCAATTACGCCTCAACAAGTGGGCGCAGCCACTCAATTAGTGCAATCATATGGATATGATTTGCATTCTATAGCATATGCAAGAGCAGCAGCTATGGCTGCTCTAGATATGTTCTTCCCGAATCATGCAATTCCAAATGCTCCCGGCATTCCCGGAAATGTTTCAGAGGGAATTGGCGTAGGTGGTCCAAATTGCGCAACTTGTGTAATGCCGGGATCAATTGTTGCAGATGCCGAAGTATTATCTGTATCTGGAAGAGTATATAGAGTTAGATTTTTCCAGTAACACTTGATAAACATCTCTTGCGGGATGGGAGGCTCGGTTGGAAATCGAGCCTCCAGTTTATTTCTTCTTGTTTTATTTAAATATTAGATAATTAAAAATTGTATAAATAAACATATATAAATAGGTTAAGGTTTAAACCACTTTTTTATTCTCTAGGAGAAAACTATGGCAGATTATACAGTAACACTTACTCCAGCTTTGGTCAATCTAGGATCAGAAGGCTCTTTGGACACATCTATTAAAGATGGTGTTTCTATTCAAAGAACCTTTAATGCAGTAACAATTGTAAATGGAACTAATCGTAAAGTTGTTGGTCATCTTGTAGATGGCGATACATTTAGTGACGTTGTTTCTAATTATGCAAATTATCCAAACGTTGATGGAAATCCACAGGTCTGAAATCAATAACTAAGTTTTAACTTAATGACTTAGTAAAACAAAATATGTTTTACTAAGTCATTTTTTTACATTTAATTTATAATTTACGAAAGGTCAATACAATGGCAGCAACTTCAAATGAAGGTACTGGTATCGGTTCAGTAGAAAAAAGTTTTGCAAGAATCAAAAATAATATTAAAAAAGAAAATTTTGCTTCAAATGCTTTTGGACTAATTTCTTTTGATGGAGTAAAAATTCAAGGTGGAGAAAATAATTCTGGCGATGGAAATGGTTTTGGAACTATTGAATTAGTTCCAGATAAAGATTTATATGACAATGATCAATATTTAATTATCGATCCAACCGCAAGCATTCCGAATCATATTCATATTCGCGCTGGTGGTCATGTAGACAATAGTAATGTTTCTTTGACAATAGGAGGAGAATTAAGCAATTTGCAAATTGGTGCTGGCAAAAATCCTAATGTTTTTATAAGCTCCGATGGCAAAATGTGGAGTTTTAATCAAAATGGCTCATTGACATTTCCAAACGGAACAAAGCAATCCACTGCATTTATCACTAATGAATATCGCGGTTTTTATGCACAAGTAAATCAAATTTACGGTGATGATCCAAGTATAAATCAAATTGTTTTGAGCACAAACTCAGCAGCTATAGGAAAAAATGCAACAGATAATACTGATAATGATGATTTTTATATTGAAGGATTAACGGGAAGCGACACTATAGCTATAATCAATTTATATGGAAGCAATAGTAATAATCCAATTGATATTGATTATATTAAATTATTTATTATGAAATATATTGATATTGTTTTGTTTAATGGTGAAAATTTAAGGACAGATTTAACAGAAATAGCTGCTGCATTTGACACAAATTATGAGACATTGGTAGATTCAATGCCAGCAGAAACACTTTACAACAATTTTGAATTTTATGGATTTCAAGGATTAGTCGATGTCACTGGAATGGGCGGAACTGGTTCTGGTGCTAAATTTTGGGTAGAGTCACAAGGCGAAAGTTATCAAGCCTATTTGCGTGTGGGAGGATCGGGATATTCAATAAGCGATAACATTATCATTAATGGATCAAATGTTGGCGGATTATTATTTTTAAATAGAATGTTTATATCTGTTGAAGGAATTGGTTTAAATGGAAGTATTACACAATTTAGCATCACTGGTACAGCCAATACAGAGGCTTATCCAAATTATTATATTGATGATGGCGATAATGATCAGTATGATATAGGAAATTTTCTTGGCACAAATCTAACTATGGCTGAATTTACAGGAAGCACAGACTCAACTGGAAGAGTTCTTACAGTAACATCAGTATTGTCAGGTTCATTAAATATTGGAAAATGGATTTATTTTCCTGATGCAGATGCCGGAGCTGGATCTGGAGCTTATATTCAATGCCAGCTATCTGGAACACAAGGACAAGCTGGTGTTTATATTCTAAATAGTCGCAATGATGATGAATTAGAAAATTATCCAAGTTCTACATTATATGCAAATGGAATGAACTATTCTTTGTATCAGGTTTCTTCTGATCAAGCATTTGGCAATGGAAGTTCACGCATCTCAATGTATATAGACAGCGTTTTTTCAATGGTTGCAATAAATGCCCAAAACACTTTTAGTTTTTATTATAATGGCGAAACTGGTAGCGATGGAGATGGCTCGAAAATTTTGACTAATTTAGATTTTGGATTTCGTATTAGCGAATTAAAAAATAGAGAACATACAGTAGAATTGACCACAGATGGAGTTTTAACAGTTCCAAAGATATCAATTACGGCTACAGTTCCTGAGCATAGTTATGGTGTTGAAACCGATAAAGCGGGGATGATAGCAATAGATGGAACTTATGTTTATTTTTGTACTGCTGATTACAATGAAGGCAATATTTGGAAAAGAATTGAATATAGTGCTGACACTTGGTAATAAATTTAAATTAAAAAAGTTAAAAACAAGATTATCTCTTGTTTTTAACTTTTTGTTTATGGTGAGGATGCCAATCTTTATATCGGATAATTCCATTTTTTCCGGGCAGATTATCAATTCCATACATCATATCAATATATGTGATTAAATCGGCTGCTGCTGACATTCCATATAAAGGTGGATACTGTCCCAATGCATCTGAAATAGAAGGATATAAGCCAAGTTTTGCACCCGTTCTACTGCCATTCTCATTTAGATTCATAAATTCTTTAAATTTCATAAAATTATATATTCAATTTTTAAAATGTTTCTATAATATATTGAGCGAGATTGGCATAGAGGTTGTGCGTCACCCTAACGATTCCGATATGTCGCTTGTTATTTTCCACTAAGAATAAAATCTCTTAACGCCTTTGTTTCATCGCTTGAGGATGGCTTTGGCTTTAAAGAATCCATTGCATTTGGAATCAAATCTTTATACTTGCTCCAGTCCACTGATGGTTTAGGAGGTGGCACAATTTTATCAATTCTTCTTACAGATGGCCATCCAGAAATTGTATCTATCTTTTCTTTTCCTATTGAAGGTAATAGAGTTCCATCAGCACTATAGTCTTGTGGTATAGGACTTGATGAAGACTTATTCCAATAATCACTATTATAATCAGGTCTATAATTAATGCCTAAGAGATCTGCAACCTTAGATTGACTGATATAATCTTGAGCTTTTTGAATTAATTTTCTAGCATACTCAGCAGTATCAGTTAATCCAGTGATATCAGAAAATTTGTTTATCAACCAACTTGCAACTGTTGGGAAAAGATTCATTAATTTGCCGAAGCTTTTCATAATAAAATCTTTACCTGCATTTACAATTGGATCTCCGATTCTATCAATAATTCCAGCTAGCCAAGGAAACATTGATCTTATTTGCTCGAATCTAAAACCGATATAAATTAATGATGCTAAAAATGCTGTCATGCCCATTATTTTTATGGCTTTCCAAATTTTTGAAAATATACCACCCGAACTTTCAGCTTTTTTAATTTCTTTCTCTTGCTCTGGATCAACTTCTTCTTCGGGAGATGATGAAGAACCCATGATTTTATTGAATAGAAAATTTGATAATAAACCTCTTCCAATATTTGCCGCTATTGGAATGATGGGAAAAAATTCTTGTAATAACTCATCATGTAGATATTTTATTTCACGTTGTTCACTTATTGGCATAATTTTGTAAAAATTATCTAAAGCCTCAGCGAATAAGTTTTCTAGTTCTTCAAAAGAAATTCCACTTTCTTTTAAAATGTCTTGAGTTTGTCTTCTATATGCGTATTCAGAAAAGTTCAATGTCAGCCTCATAAAATTTTAAAAAGGATATATCTTTTATTTATAGTCCAAATTTTAAAAATTGTATTTAATTTTAATTTAAGTTTAAACATAGATCTTTTTGATAAAAATAAAATTAAAATTCATAAATATTGTATTATTATTTTTTACAAAAAAGGAATATAATTATGGCAGCATCAACAACAGAAGGAACCGGACACGGTTCAGCGGCAAAAATTAAGCCATTGATTTTAAATGGCGATGTAAAAAAAACAAATCTTGAACCAGCTATTCTTTCAGAATACGATTATGATATTAATACTGCTGGCAATATAACTTCAGAAGGATATATTAGAGGTGCTAGTTATGGACAATTACTAAATACAAGATTTTACACATTTACCAGTGGTGATGTAACAAATAACTCAACAAGTTACACAGATTTTGCGACAGTCTCTTATACACCAGTATCAAATGATTCAATTCTTACGATTGAATATCATACACCTTATACTGTAAGCGGCAGCACAGCAGATGAATATAGATCAAGAATTACTGTTGGAGCAACTACAATTACATCAAGAAATCAAGTTTGGGCTAATGGAGCTGGTGGCGGCACTAGAAGTGCTACTCTTTTTCCAATTTCAATGCATTATGTCAATTCAGTTACAACAGCCTTATCTATCAAAGTTTCTGCTGCTCAAATTTCCTCAAATGATACATTGACTGTAAATACAAATTATGCATATTTAAGAATTTCAGAATATGCTGTGGACTAATTTTGATTTAAATTCTCAAATATAATTTTTACAAAAAAGGAATATAATTATGGCAGCATCGACAACAGAAGGAACCGGACACGGTTCGGCGGCAAAAATTAAGCCATTGATTTTAAATGGCGATGTAAAAAAAACAAATCTTGAACCAGCTATTCTTTCAGAATATGATTATGACATTAATACTTCTGGCAATATAAATTCAGGAGGACATATTAGAGGTGCTAGTTATGGACAATTACTAAATACAAGATTCTTTGATTTGGCTGATGGAAATTTAACAAATTCTACAACAAACTATGTGGATTTTGCAAATGTTTCTTATACTCCAGTGTCAGATAATTCAATTATTTTAATTGAGTATGACACTTCTTATACTATAAATGGCGCTGGTGGAGATGAGTGGAGATCTAGAATTACTGTTGGAGCAACTACAATTACATCAAGAAATCAAGTTTGGGCAAATGCTAATGGTGGTGGCACTAGAAGTGCTACCATTTTCCCAATTTCAATGATTTTTGATAATTCAGCTTTAACAAATTTATCTATTAAAGTTTCGGCTGCTAGAATTTCAGGAGACGACACTTTAACAGTTAACACAGATAATTCATTTTTAAGAATCTCTGAATATGCTGGCGACTAATTATGTTTAAATTTTGAAAAAAGGCAAGCAGAAATGCTTGCTTTTTTTTGTTTTTAGTTTAATATTACTTTAAAATATAAATTAGGAAAATTTATGATCAAAAGTCACACTTTCTTTTATGGTGGAATATTTTCTCAATGGCATTTATGCAATATAAATATTGATGGTCTAGCTTATAGTTGCGCAGAACAATATATGATGCATCAAAAAGCCATGTTGTTTCAGGATTTAAAAACCGCAAAAGAAATTATGGCAACACAAAATCCAAAAAATCAAAAAGAATTAGGGAGAAAAGTGGAAAACTTTAATCTAACTCGTTGGAACAAATATGCTAGAGATATTGTGTATAAGGGAAATTTTTGGAAATTTGTTCAAAACCCATCTTTGTTAGCAAAATTAATGGAAACAAAACACACTTGCTTAGTAGAAGCAAGTCCTCATGATAAAGTGTGGGGAATAGGGATTGGGATGAAAGATGATCTTAAAGAAGATCCGAATAATTGGCAAGGAGCAAATTGGCTTGGACAAGTGCTTACAAAAGTAAGAGAAAATATTGGTTTTGGAATTTATCAAGATTTTAAAATAAATTGGAAATTATAAGTTGCAAAAATCAAAAAAATATTTTATTCTATAAAATTATCAAGTTGCTGGTTTTCTGCAATAAAATTGGATCAAATCTAGTGGAACCAAAAAATAGAAACAAGCTCGCAAATTTACATAAGCAAAATTGTGAGTTTTGCAATTTAACAAAAAGCATTAATGAATTTAGGAAATACAAAAGTGGCAATTATTCCAAAAAATGTAAAAGTTGCAAAACGTATCAGGACAACACAAAAAATAAAATTGACATAATAAGTCAAGAGTTAAATTTTTTTGTTGAAAAATTCACTGAATTAAATTTGGAACTAGATCAATTAAGGCTAGATTATAAAAAATTTGTTCCGATTGAAGTTTCCGAAGATGATTTTAAGATTTGCAAATTTTGTAAAAGTGACAAAGAAAAGTTTGAATTTTATTCTAGAAATACTTGCAAAAAATGCAATAGTAAAATGAAGTGTGTTTTAAGGCGTAAAAAGAAAGTAAAATATGTCGATTTAAAAGGTGGGAAATGTTGTAAGTGTGATTATAACAATAATTACTCTTGTTTAGATTTTCATCATAGAAATCCAGAAGAAAAAGAATATACTTGGAATGATATGATCAATTTAAGAGAGGAGCAAATATTGGAAGAATTAGAAAAATGTGATGTTCTTTGTAAAAATTGTCACGCTGAATTGCACAATCCATCTTATAATAAAGATGAGATTGAATCGGATTTTTCTATAGAATTGGGTTTTGATAATGAAATTGACATTGAAACATACGATGAATCAGAGATTGCAAAAAACAAAAAAACAGTTTATGGCTGGTTTAAAAGTATAATTAAAAGATTTTTAAATAAGAAAGAAATATTATGAATTGGGAAGAAAGATATCATTATTTGTTAAATGGTGACTATGAAAATGGTTGGCCATATCATGAAGAAATTTGGAGTTGTGATCCTAAGAATGGAAAATATGATGCCAGCACATACGGCAAACCTATATGGAATGGAGATTTTGAGCCAATAACATTATTGATTAATGCAGAATTTGGCGATGGTGATACCATACAATTTTTTCGATTTGTTGAATTGGCAAAAAAAAGAGTAAAAAAGGTTATTCTTAAATGTAATGAAGATTTTAAATATTTGTTTAAAGATGTGGAAATAAATGGAAGAAATGAAGAATTGCCTGAATTTGACAAAATAATTCATATGATGGCTTTGCCTAGAGTTTTAAATATAAAGAAGGAAGATATATCTGGGAAAAAATATCTTGAGGCGAATAAAGATATTGCACCTCCTAAAGAAACTCAGTTATTTTCTCTACTTAAATTTCACAAGTTTGGAATTAATTGGGCTGGAAGCCCTTTTTGTTATAGAGACCCTATCAGATCAATAAATAAAGATGTCTTCAACCGATTAAATGTTGTAGATGGTCTAAGATTTTTTTCTCTAAATGCCTTAAATGAACCTTCAAGTAATTGCTTTGATTGTAGGGGCATCATGCTCAATTGGAATGAAACAGCACATCTTATTGGTCAAATGACTCTTGTGATTACTGTGGAGACTGCTGTGGCTTGTCTAGCGGGTGCTATGGGCATTCCAGTTTGGGTTTTAATACCAACATGCAACCCAGAGTGGAGATGGGGATTAGAAGGTAGTAATACATTTTGGTATGATAGCATGAAGTTGTATCGATTTGATCAATCTTGGGAAAATACAATGGATTTAGTTTCTCATGATTTTAAAGAGCTTGTTGGTTCCTTGAGTTCAAAGAATCCGACTGGAGTTTCTTGTGGGATTTAATTTTATTTTTAACAACAGTTTCTTTTTTTGATACAATCTTTAAAGGTATTATATTTTTATCTTTTGTAACAAGAGAAGAAGTTAATTTATTTGATTCAGAAGATATTTTGTTTAATTCAATCATTTGAGGAGTATCTTTGATGTTTGATCTTACTTTTGTTTGAATATTATTTTTAATTTCTTTTTTGTCAAATTTATTAGT
>SESF01026385.1_pt1 | contig 16103 bp, 12 predicted proteins | sample 3171521 | NCBI WGS metagenome assembly SESF01 (sample SAMN10866945, study PRJNA518727) | freshwater metagenome | biome: subpolar coniferous forest; feature: holomictic lake; material: water; isolation source: holomictic Lake 227, 6 m and 8 m depth | place: Canada: near Kenora, Ontario | collected...
ATAGCAATTGGAATAAACAATGCTGCTCCAATAGCACCAGGAATTGCAGGAATTACAATTAAAGCAAAACCTAAAGCCAATATACTAACAGATAACATAAATTGTCCAACTTTTCCTGCATCTAAATTTATTGATGAAAGAATAGCTAATCCAGCTGAAATTAAAATTAATGAGATTCCAATAATTGCTAAAGAAGCTGCTCCAACAATTACAAGAGCTGCAACTGCTGGTATACCTATGATTGCTAATATTCCAGCTAAACCAACAATAGTTCCACCAAGAATTAAAGCATCATTAAGTGTAAAACCTGTTTGTTTAAATATCCAAAGACCTGCTGAAATTGCAAATAATCCACCACCAATCATTAAGAAATTTGAGCCTGATTGTGGTCCGAATAATTTTAATACTAATCCTAAAACACCAAGAAACAATATTGTTTTAAACATTGCTTCGTATGGTAATTCATTCATTGCAAACATTGCAAGTACCATCAAACCTAATCCAAATGCAAATTGCATTAATGGTGGTGTTTTAGTTTTTCCTGAAAATAATTTTAAAGTCAAACCTAATAAAGCTATGAAAGCAACCATTTCCAACATTGTAACAATTGAAATTTCATTCATAATTAACATAGCTAATGTTAAAATACTAATACCTGTTGCAAATTGTATAAGATTTTTTGATAATTTATTTCCTTTATGTGATTGTAAAGCAAATCCTAATAAAAATATGAATCCAACCATTTTCAATAATCCCATAATTGGAACAAAAGTCATTGCTAACATTGATAAAGTTAAAATTCCAATTCCCATTGCAAATTCTTTCAAATCTTTTTTCAATGTTTTTTTATCCATTGCTTTAGTAATAACTTCCAAAAATTTACCTAACATAAAAATTCCAATAGGTAAAAATGGATTTATTGCTGCGATTCCAAGAATTATAAATGATGTTGAAAATATCAACATTGATTGAGCAACAGGTTTCAATGATTTATCTAAAGTTTGAATAATTGTTGTTAGTTTTTCAATTCCAACATTAAATTTTTCAACTTTTTTCTCATCAAATTCTAAAAATTTTGATAGAGCATTTGAAAAATCATGCATTTTTTTATACAATTTTTTATTCAAATATTTTACCATTGTTTCAATTAATTCAACTAATCCCTTATAATCAACAGCTCCTTGAATTTGTGCTTTTGTATCTTTAATAGTATCTTTTAAATCATTTAAAGTTTTTTTATCTGATTTTGAATTAATTGATTTTTTATTTGGTGTTTTTTTATCTGTTTTTCTACTTTCAATAAAGAAGAAAGCCATCATTTCACCAAGTTTTGTATCAATTGAATTTAATACTTCTAATGATTTATTTTTTGTTACGAAAAATTCATTTATATTTTTAACCCATTCATTATCAAGAACAGAAAAAACAGATTTATCCATTGAAGATTTAAAATCATTAAAAGTTTCAAGAATTGAACCTAATAATTTATTACCTTCAGTGGAATTATTGGATATTTCACCTAACATTGAAGTTACGGATGATAATCCCATTTCTGACTGACTTAACTGTTTTTGTTGCATTTATTAAACTTTCAACAATAATGCTGATAAATTTTGTAATTTTGATTTAACTAATGTTGAAATTTCTGATAAAGAATCCATTTTGAAAATATAACCATCATTATAACCTTCCCAATATTCATCTTTTTGGTTATATACAATAACAATTGTTTTTTGAACTGTTCCTTTTTTACCAGTAACAATCATTATAATTTCACCAACAAATTCAGAATGTGCTGTTGTTACAAATGATATTCCTCTTTTTACGAAACTATTTGTAACTTTTTCCAAAGCCATTCTGAGCTTTGTTCTCCCATCTGTATTTATTTGTTCGATTATCATTTTTAATCTATTAATGAAATATTGATATTAATATATCTTCCACCATTTACATCAACTTCACCTGTAAATTCTGGAAAAGTATTTTTTATTTTATTAACTAATCTTTTAGTATCATCAACATAACGTTCACCATCTTCATCTTCTGTAAAATGTGATGCTTGTAAAGTTTGTTTTTCTTCATCAACACTATCAATAACAAAATCACTATTTTTCTCAATATATTCTTTAACTTCAATAATTGGATTAATTATTGTTTGTTGAAAAATAAAATCAGAAAATTTATCAACTATCATATCATTAATAGATTCAACATATCCTTCAACTTCAATTTCATCTAAATCATCAGTATTTCCAAGATTTGCATTTATTGTATCAGTTGGATTAGAATAATCATAATAAGATAATCCATCATGATATTCATTAAATAAAGCATCCAATCCTGATAATTTTCCTTCTTCAATATCTGATTCAAATTCTTCTTTTAATTGTAGAAAAACAATATCAGCAATTTCTTCAAGATTATCACCTGTAACTTGTTGATTTTCTTGTACTTCTTGATTTTGTAATTGTAATTGTTGTACTGCAAGTTGTTGTTCAACAGGAATATATTTATTCAATAATTCTGTTACAATTTTGTCAACTCCAATATTTCTTATTGATGTTACAATTGTATTCAAATCTTGTCTTGTATAATTTAATACTTTATTTTCAGTATAAAGTTCAATACGAAAAAGAAGTTCTTTATAAATTGATTGATAATCAAGATTTTTCAAAGCATTTAACAATACTTTTTTTCCTGGAGAATTAACTTTTTTCAAACGTAGAATTAATTCTAACTCATTACCAACTATATTGGATATTTTTAAACTTAACATAAGATTTTATTTTATATATTAATATTGTGTTTCTGGAAATTCAATCAAATTTGTTAACAAACCTGTTTCAATACAAAGATTATCAAAATCTAAATCACGATAAATGTTTTTATTTTCACCAACTTTATATTCAATTTGGAACATATATTTACGAGCATTATAATTACGTTCAATTCCCTGTTTTTTCAAAATTGTTTTTTCACGTTCAGGATATTCACGTCTATCTTTTACATTATATTTATCGTAATATTGTTCAGTTGTAATATATTCGGCACCTTTTCTTTTATCACCACCAATTATTGGAATAGCTAAGAATGATAAAATAAAATAATCAAGGAAATTTGTTTTACCTATAATTGCTTCACAATCATAAGCATCATTTATTGATTTTGCTGTATCTTTCTTTGATAAAGTTTCTTTCAAAACAACACCAATTTCAGGAACTTCTGTTCTAATTTCATTTAATTTGATTAAAGCATTTTTTAACTTGAAATGTTTTAATTTATCATAAAGATAATAAAATTTATCATCTTCATCAACAACATTTAATTCTTTACTCCAATCACGTCCATAACAAGTTCCAAGAATATCATATAAATTTTTCAATAAACCACCTAAAGTTACATTTTTTGAAACTTGATAATCCCAAGTTTGGTCTGCAGTATTTTTTGCGAAAATATCATACATTCCTTTTATTTCATTTTCAATTACTTGTATATATAACCACTGATTTTTATCTTCTTTTGAAATAAAATCAATCGCAAAAATATTACTTTCATCATCAGTATATGGTTTTGCTTTATATTCATGAGTTCCAACAATATTATTGATAACTTGCATCAATGGATTATTTGTTTTTCTCAATTCAAGTTTTTTCAAAACAATATCATATCCTGAAATATAATATTCAGCAATTCTATCACCAATAAATTCATTAAATAATTCAATTGATTCAAAATCACTTGCTGTAATTTCAAGTATTTTTTTGGAACGAGATTCTTGTAAAAAAACTAATAAATTACCTGTTAATTCATAATTTTCAGGAACTGAAATCATAAATCTGGTACCTTTATTAACTTTTAATTTTTCAAAATCAGGTTTGAAAACAACTGTTACTGCACCTAATTTTAAATTTGAACCTCTTAATTGTGTTTTGTTTGTATTACCAATTACACGAGTATCACATTTTCTTGGAAAAATTAATCCTTTTGTATGTTCTTTTACGTAACTTGCAATATTGTTTATTTGTTGAGGAAAATTTTCACCTTTTATTGAAACAATTGTTTTAAAATAACCTGATTTATCTTTTCTTTCAGGAACAGCTTTAATGTCTAAATCAGCAATAGTGTAATTTTGACCATCAGATATTTCTGATAAAGCTGTTTCAATTTGTTCTTCAAGTTCAATAAAATTAATATTATCTGGTAAAGTTGTACCAATAACATTTTCAATTTCTTGTTTAACTATTTCATTTACTTCTTGAAATTTTTCAACAGGAATTTGTTGTGATTTATTTTTTGATTTTGACCGAATTTCAGCAAGACGTTTAAATTCTTGTGTTTTATTTACAGTTGATATTTCTGAGATGATTTTTTCCTCATATTGTTCTGCTATTGATTTTGGTATAACAATTGGTGTTTCAGGTATTTGTTCTGAAACACTATTTTCATCAAAAATAGATTTAGGTCTTTTTTTCTTATTTGGATTACCACTTGTTAAAATGGAATTTATATCAGGAACAGCATTTTTATCTTCTGTTGAAGAATTTAATAATTCCTGTATAGATGTTTCATTTAAGTTTTGCATAAAAAAATTTTGTTTAATTGTTTTCCAAAATATACAATATATAGATAATGTTGTTTATTTTATTTTTTAGGCATTTTAAATCCAGACGGCTTTTTCATCAATGATTTTGCATTTGACATAGATGAAGCAAATTGTTTTGCTGCTGATTCTTGAGGATTTTCACTTCCATCATTTGTACCATTTGTACCATTTTCTTTTTCTAAAAATTCATAAAAGTAAACCATGTAATTATTAAAATACCAAAATTCCATTTCATCAATAATTTTTTGATTATTGGAACTTTTCATTGAAATAATGGTACATGTTTTACCATATGAATCTAAATCAATTATTGAATTTTTATAAATAAAACATAAAAATTCTGTTTGTGAATAGAAATCTTCAAATTTTGGAATATGAATATTATCAATTGAAATATCCTGAAGAATCTTTTTTGTTGATAAACATATTTTTCCATCCTCCTGGAAATCGAATAGGAGTCTCCTCCAATGACCCACATTCTGGACAAATTGTTTCAATATAATCCAAATTATCTAATTTCATTTTTAAAGCAATGTTCAAATAAGCTTTAAATAATTCATCATTTTTTTGAATTTCTTTGAATTTTTGAATCAATTCTTTAATTGACTCGTTTCCTCTTATGTATAAATATGGTGCGATTAATAAAAATTGTTTATCGTAAACAATTTTATCATCTTTATTTTCTTTGTCATTTTGGTTATTACGATAAACATAAACAATATGTTTAAAGATTCTTGAAGTTATTTCAATTGTTGGAATTAAAAATTCAATTGGTTCTTCAATTTCAGGCATTTTTAATGAAAATTTACGACCATCATAATCTCTTAATAAATTTTCATTTATATCATTATATAATAGATTTGATGATTTTATGTAAATTGGAATTTGACCTTTGTGTAAAGTACACATAGATTCAAAACTTATTGGTTCTCCTGGTAAATAAAATTCTCTCAATAATAACAAGAAAAATGTTCTATGAGCATCAATTATTTGACCACTTGAAATTTGTCTGTTTGTATCAGTATCAAAAATTACAAAACATTTACGAATTAAATCTTCAACAGCTGTTACAATTGCTGGTTGGTCATTTTCAGATATTGTTGAAAAATTTGCTACTTCTTTAGCTGTTGGACATCTGTAAGCAAAACTCCAACTTTCAGGATATAAAACACCTTCATTTGGAATATCACATCTTTCAAGAACTTTATATCCATCAACTAAATTCGCATTTTCTTTTTCAATATTTGGTTGAGTTATAAAATCATTATTTTCAACTGAATTATTTTTTGAAGCATTTTCTAAATTTTCAAGAGCTTCAAGTTTTTTATTATTTTTCGTTTCCATTATTGTTTTTTATTTTTTAAGTGTTCGAATAAATTATTCAAATTTTGTGAATTATCATTATTGTTATTATTACTGGATTGAGTAAATTTTGCTTTTAAATTTTCTGATAAAGTTTTTTGTTTATTACCTCTAAGATACATTCCAGGATAATTATTTTCATCATAAATATTTATCCCTTCTTTTTCCAAAAGATTTAAAACTAAAATAGCTTCATCTTTATAAGTCTTTATTTCTTCAATACCTAAAGTTGTTGGGGTTGAAACAACATCAGCAATTATTTCATCCTCAACAACTTTTCTTATTCTGGAGCGAATCATTTTTATGTTAATCTTGGGTCATTTGTTACATCTGAAACATAATCAACATTAAAAGTAACTGCTAATTCAATCATATCATGATTTGTATAATCAGCAGCTTGGTCATCAATATCATTCATTGGAAAAACATGATGTCCCATACGACGCCAATAAATTGTTCCATCACGATTAAATTTTTCAACAACAATCGCAGCATCAGCATAATCTTTTTTCAAATTTTTCTCTCCAGTTAATGGATTATATTTGAAACGAGACCAAGCAACCATTTTATTATAAATAAATTGGCGTGATTCATTATCTAAAAAATTAAAGAATTGAACTTCAACATCGTAAAATGTTTCTTTTTCATTAGAGTCATAACGGAATTTAACTGTTTTATAACCAGCTTCTGTTGTATTACCAGCTTTTTCAACAAATAATCCTGTAACAGCTTTGATATATTCTCGAAGGTCACTATAATCTCCAAGCTTATCTTTCAATTTTCCCATTAATACGAAATGGGCATTAAAATTCGACGCTACTACTGGTTCGTATTTATTTACGGCAGCCGTTGAATTTATAACATGTGGAAATGAAGTCTTTGCCATATATTTTAATTTTTATAAATTTTGATTTTTATTTACTTGTTATGTTATATATTAATAACCACTTTTGAATTTATTTGATTTTCTTTGTTCAATAATAATTTTTTCTGTTGAAGCTAACAAATTCATTGTTTTTGTAAAATAATTATTAATAACTTTACGTAAATGTAAACTAAATTCACCTTCACAAGATTTCATAATATGTAACATATCAACAGCTGAATTAATTCTTACAGGATAAGTCCAAATATCTGCTTTTTTAGAATCAATTTTAAATTTTCCAAATATTTGACCATAATCTGATTGATTTTCATTATACATATTTCTTTCATCAGGACTCATTGTTGATAAATCTTCACGTAATGCTATTTTAGATGTCAATAATGATGATGAAATACCTGCAAATAATGTTTTTGTTGCTGCAAGATAATCAGTATAAGAATTATGATTTACAAATTGTAAAGTATATTCTTTTTGTGATAAATGAGAATGAATCAATAACATACAATCAAAAACTAATGTTTGAATATCTGGAATAAGTTTTTTCAAAACATCAGCACTACGATACATTGGATTTAATTGATTTTGCATCAAAATTTGATTAATTAATTCCATTTCGAAATTTTCTTCAACTGTGTAAATGTTATCAAAATTTGCAAGTTCTTCAATTTCAGTATTCAAATATGATACAATAGCATTATATGCATTATCAAGATGATAAGTATATCCAAAACTTTTATTATTTTTTGCAAGAATTTCACGTAAACTTTCAAATAAACGTTTATTTTCTTTGGCATTAATAATATTTGATTCTTTTGTATTTGCTTTATCAACATTAATTTTTTGGAAACTTATTTTTTCGTTTTCAAATAATTGTTTTTGTTCAATTCCAAATCCAATTTTTTCAGCAATTTTTTCAAATGTTTTATTTCTATCATTCAATAATAAAACAAAACATATGATTTCAATAAGCGTTGGAGTATCAATAACTATTCCACAAGCTGATTCAACTGCTTTAAAAAATTCATTTGTAATACGTTCACGAGTTTCAACATCATTTGATGGTTCAACAATTTTATTACTTAATTCAATTATTGTTTCTTTGAATTTTGTAAAATCAAAAGTTGTTGATGTAGGATTTAAAAAATTTGAAAAACTTTCATTTATTTTCTTTAAATCACCATTATTTGACATTGAAAAATTTTCATAAAGTTCTGTAACTTTTTCTTTATCTAAACCTGTGGAATTGACCATCTTAGTGATAAGATGGTCTTTTCCGGTTAATTCTACGTTATTTATATCTGAAAAATTTTTCATATACGAATTTTTAATTAATTAATTTTCAAATCAAATACAACTTTATCCAAAGCATCAACAGCAGTATATTCAATATGTACCAACTTAATTTTTTGTTTTGCAATTTCCGGTGTATTATTTGAAGCATTACAAATTACAATAATGTCTGGTTTAACTGCTCCAGCTAAAACTAAACTTGTCATAAAATTTGTTGCTTCTGTTTCAGTTCTTAAATAATCTTCATAATTACCTTTTTTGAAAGCTTCAGTTTTTGATAAATTAAATAAAGATTCTTTAATATATGCGAGAAGTTCAGAATTATGAATTTGTTGAAGAGAAGTTTTTAATTTCTGTGCTGTCAAATTCTGGAAAATTGTATTTCCACCATTAAAATTAATAATTGGATTATACAAGAATTTTTCGCAATGAACTCTATCATCATCATTTATAACTTCAAGTTCAGAAATACCATCAACATAACCAGTTGAATTTGCTAATACATCAAATGGTAAAGTTTTTTGATAAAATAAATTTGAAACAATACCAGCAACAGGACGAGTTACAGAACCAACCACGTTTCCAGGACCAAAGAAGAAACACATATATGAACCAACACTTGGTTTTATCAATAATTTACTTGAATATGTTTTATTTCCACCATCTGGAACATAAGACCAATCAAAAGTTGATGTTGGTGTTTGTTTAAATAATGGATTTACTGATTTTTGTAAATCTTCTAAAGATGGTTCATTAACAATTGCACGAACAAATTTATTTCCTTCATCTAAAGAAACCATTAAATTTCCAAATTGATATTTATAATTTGGTTCAACAAATGATTTAAAACAATCAACAACATAACGTATACCAGTAGTTCCTTTTATACCAATAACAATACCTGGTGAATTAACCATATCCAAAATACCACTTTGTCTTGATGATGTTCCATCAGTAAATTGTTCAGCTCTTGGATGATAACCACCAATATTTGAAGGTTTAATTAAACCAATTTTTGTGAAAGAATTTTCTTTTACAACATTAAAAATTGTTGAAATAATTGTTGTAACAGGAACCATATCTGTACCATTAAATCTATAATAAATATTATCATTAGGATTTTTAAAATATGTTTCTTGTGATATTGGAACAAATGGTTCAGTTCCATGACCTGCAATTGTAGCTCTTGAACCATCAAGTCCAAATTCCCAAATAGACCAACTTTTAGTTTCTGGACTACCAACCATATTATAACCAACAATAATAGCATCATGAGTAAGTGGGTCTAATCCAGATGGGTCATCAGACCATATTTCAGCATCTAATGAATCAATATTTGCATTTGAAAATAATATTTTACCTGAACAAACATATTTAACTTCAGTATATGTTACACCACCAACTGTTTTTGATGAATCCAAAGTTATAATATCTGTAATTGTTACCAAAGTATTATTAATACCTTTAATTGAATCACCAATACGTAAACCTTGTTGGAATGAACCTTTAAAAGAATAATTATCAACTTTAACACAACCATAAGTAATCAAATTTGATACACTTGGAATAACATTTTCATTAGATAATGCTAATGGATATTTTAATGTTCCTGTTGTTAAAGTAGCTGGAACAACATGTGATAATAAATAATCTGAAACACCAAGAACTTTTGTGCTTGTTCCATTGAAAAATTCAAAACCACGAGTGTCTAATAAAAATTTATTAGAAGCTTCAAATAAATCATCATTAATAAATGAAATAACACCTGTTTCCATATATTTTTGATTCATCAAAGTATCAATTGAAATTACTTCAGAATTTTCTGAAATCAAATTTGGAATCAACGAACCTGTTATTTTATTTATAAAACCAGATTCTGAAATTGCTGTTAATTCATTAATTCTTGATAAATCAATATTTCCATCATTATTGAAAAGATGTCCATAATATTGATTTGTATTTGAACTATTTCCAAATGTATTATTGAAAATATATACATTTACAAAAGTATTTTTTATCAACATATTGAAATCAAGTGCTGGATATTCATCAATTTCCAATATTGAATTAGTTAATGTTTTTTCACCTTCAGCAGTTAAAGTTAAAACATCAGCACTTTTTGCAAGTGTAACAATAATAGATACATCTGATGTACCAACATTTCCAAAATTTAAAACTTCATCTTCAGTTAATAAACTTGGAATATTTTTTGCATTTTGAACCCAAAAATTATTTGTATTAAATAATTGAGTATATTTTACTGTTGCATTATTTTTTGCTGTTATGTTAGGATTTAATCCAATAACACCAACAGTGTCAGCATCTGTAAATTGTCTTAAATTTATTACAGAAATTGGTCCAGAAGTCAGAGCTTCTAAACAAGTTGAAACTGAAAAGTTTCCCTTTTTTTCTTGTAATCGAGTACCACGTCCAAATACGGAAACAAAACCAGCAACATCTCCTTTAGCAAATTTAAAGATTGTATTTACTGGACCTTTTTCAGTATTAATTGGAAACAATCGCATTTTTGATTCTGCTTCAATTGTTGCAACTTGTGAGGCATCAGTAACTATGAAATATGTTCCTGCTGCTTTGCTAATAATTTGTCTTAATTTAGCATCCATAATTGTTTTGATATTAAAAGTTTCTTTATTTATTTATTAATTATATTTATTCTGTATTTTTCTTTTCTTTCTTTTCCAAAATACTTTTCAATAATTGTTTACTATTATTGAATTGTGTTTCGCCAAATTCTGATGTCATTACTTCATCTTCATGATTTTCACCTTCACCTAATTCTTGATTAGTCATAACATCAGCACGCATCTTTTTTATTATTGATGGTATTGATTTATAACTATTTTGAAGTTCTTTTATTAATTTTAAATGTTGATTAGCTAAAACATTATAAGAATTAATTATTGAATAATCTTCAGCTTGTGTTGCATTTACTCTCGCAATAATATTATTTAACATCATTTTATTTACTGATGTCATATATAATAAATCACTTAAATGTTGAAGTTGAAATTTTCCAACTTGTACAAGATATTTTTTATGTTCTTCGTTTAATACTACATCATTAAAATCAAGAACAAATCTCGTAATTTTTTCAACAAAAGCTTTTGCTTCTTTTTGATGTTTTCTTTCAATTTCAACAACATCAATATCTTTATATTCTGCAATTACAAAATCACTTCTTTCAGCAAGTGCACCACTATCATAAGCAGTTAATTGTAAAACATCATCAAAATTTTCTTTTTTATTTTCATCTTCATCTGCGAAAATATCTTCACTATCTGTTATTTCAATAGTTTCATCTTCATCATCAAAAAATGTATTTTCAATATTTTTTTCAGTATCAACAATTATTGGTTCACCTGATTTTTCAATCTTTTCCCAATCTTTTGGATTGTTATAACTTTTTGGATTTTCTCCGCTCATGTTATTTAAAATTATTTGAATTATTATTTAGAAATTTTTCATCACTAATAGTGGATTTACAAAATCTTTCAGTATATTTTTATCATCAATATTAAATGTAATATTATTTGAATAAAAATTTCCGCCAAATAAATGTAAAAAACAAATTTCAAATTGTGTTTTTGTACTTTGATTACTTATATATATATTTTGATATTCTAATATTTTTTCTTTATTTTTCAACGAAAATATTTTTACACTAAATTGTTTTAAATCAAGATTATAATTTAAAACAATATTATATAATTCTTTATTTATTAATGAGAAATCAATTAAAAATGTTCTGTTAATCCGGTTATCAATAATTTCTAATTTATTTCTATTATTTCTTATTGTAAAAATTGATAAATTACCTGAAGCATTTAAAAAGTCAAAAACTTCACCAACAAAATTATTTAAACAAACATAATTAAATGATAATTCTAAATTTTTTGTTACAAGTTTAGATATTTTATTTTTTGTTGTATAATCTGATAAATTATATTGCATTGCAACAACACGTTTTTCAACTGTTGTATTATCATACATATTTATAGGAAAAACAGATGTATCAGGATTTACTGAAACTATTTTTAATTTATTATTATATAATTCTCGTAATTTTTCAGTTTCTTTCAAAGAAATATAATGAGTTGAATCAACTAATTTATTTGTAAAATTTTCTGTTGCTTCTTTCTTTTCATCAATTGTTTTCTCATCAATTTTTTCAACTGTTATTAATGTTTGATTTTTAAATTCATCTAATTCATTAAATAATTCAGATTTTAAAGAATCATCAATTGTATCAATTGATTGAATAGCTAAATCAAAATCAGTAAATCCTTCCATTGCTGATTTTAATTCATCATTTATTGTAACACATTCATCTTCTTCAAATTTAGCTAAATAAACTTCCCACCAACCAACTTTCCCCATAAAACTATTTTTTGGTTGAGAAGCTGAAACTCTAAATAATTTATTTATAATTGGTAAATATAAATAATCTTTTTCAATTGGAATTTTAAATTGTCCAAAAGCTTGTTCAAATTTATCCTTAACAATATGTATTACAAAATCATCTTGTAATGGCATATCCCAATCAGAATAAATATTTCTATCCTGTGGTAATTCATTATTTGGAGCAAGAACATGTAATTTTTTAATGTTTGTTACATTACGAAAAACATTATTTTTAAAAGTATGTTCTATTTTTGATTCAATTGGTTCAGTTTTAAAATAAATACAAGTATGTCCATACATTTCAGAAATTGCATTTATTTGTTTTAACCAACGAGAAATTGTTATTTGTTGATTATCATAAAAATTCCATTTAGGAAATTCATTTATAATACTATATAGTGTTTGAAATTTAGCCTCATTTTCTAATAATAAATTTATTTCATTTGAATCATATTTTAATGAATCAATTTGAATTTCTTGTAATTTATTATCAACATTTTTTGTTTGATTAAGAGTTAAAACTTTTTGATTATCAGTCAATACAATTTTTTTAAATTGTATTGCAAAATAAACAGGAATGTCAATATTATCAGGATTTTGAAAATTTTCTAAAAATTTAAAATCAGAATAATTTGTTTTATCATAACTATAAGAATATAAAATCTGAAATAAATGATTAACATTTAATGATGTTGTCAAATCAATTTTACTAATATCAAAATTAGCAATAGATTTCTGAAGATATAATATTACATCTTCAGAAATTTTAATTTTATCATCTTTTTCGTTTGTAATCATTTTAATTAAATATTTGCAACATTTGCAGAAATTTCTGCAAATGAACTTATATCAAAAATTTTAAAATATAAAATATCTGTTCCTATTACATTTTTTCCATCAAAAATAAAATATATTTTAACCATTCTTGCTCCTGTTGTTGTAGCAATAGATATTCCAGGAGTCCAAACTGAATCATTATCAGTTCTATCTGCTGTATAATTACTATTTCTTGTCATTATATGTGAGCATTTTGATATTGATGTATCATTTTTATTTAAAAATGTAATACTTATTTCATATTCTGCTCTATATGATACATTTCCTGAATTTCTAACTTTAACACTTGCGACTGAAAAAATACCATTATTTATGTAAAAACTTGGAAAAGAAAATATATTTAATGGGTCTGATTTATCAATAACTAATGAAAACTCAGCAATCATTCTACTTCCAATTTCTGCTTTATTGAAAGTATTTAAAAATCTTGATTTTACATAATTTACAAATTTGATTAAAAACTTATTACTTTCATTTGTTTTTATCAAATATTTATTTGTAAAACTATCAGTTTCTGGTATTAATGTATTTAATTCTAAAGTAGATTCTGGTACACTTGAATAAGTATCTGGAATAACAACTAAAGGAGCATCTGGTGTAACATCATCATTAACAGCAACTTCATAATTATATTCCAAATTACCTGATGAATCAGTTATTAAAACTTTATTAAATTTATCTTTAAAATTTATTGCACTATCTTCATCCCTTAAGAAATTTATTACATTTCCATTTTGTTTAACTTCAAATAATTTTCTAACATCTTCTGTTGCTCCAACATAAAAACTTTCTGAAGCTCTTATTATTGGAGAAACAAAACTTGTATTCAATGAATTTATAATCAAATTTAATTTATCATAAATAAATTTTATTTGATTTGATGTTATTATATTTTTTGAATAATCTCCTGTTCCAAATGTATGTGATATTGCTTCTAAACCAATAGTACTAACAGGAACAGCATTTGTTTCAACAGAATAAGTATTTAAAATTTTACCTGAACTATTTGTAACTAAAACTTTTGATAAGAAATGTGTATTAATACTTGTACTTGCATCTTTACCAATATTTATATAATCATGTTCTGCATTTATTTCAAATATTGGGTTTATATCATTTCCATCTCCATCATTAACAAAACCAACAATTAATTGATTTTGTAACCATATTATTGGTAAAATTGGTGAATTTCCATCACTTCCATCAAATTCATCTTTTGTCCAATAATCTGATTTTATTTTACTTGTTATTGAATTTAATTTACTATATAACCAAGCTAAATAATTTGTTGTTACAACACCTGAAGAAGAAATATTTGGGAAAAAAGTTATTTCATTAAATCCTACCAATGCATTAGTATCAAGTGCAACATTTTCAGCATAATATGTTGAAATTGTTTTTTTATTTGAATCTAATGTTAAAAATTTTGATGCTGTTAATTTTGAAAAATATGAATCAGAAAGTATTTTTGTTTTAGCATCTGAATCAGTAGCTCCAAGATATAAAATATTAGGTTCTCTTGTTAGTACACCATTACGTATTATTACATCACCAGCAAATTTTCCTGTTTTGATATATTTATTAGTTATATCTCCTGTAACAGTTAAATCTTTAAATACATCAAGATTATCACTTAATGTTAATTTTTTATCATAAAATAATCCTGTTGCATGTAATTTTAAAACTGAAAATTCTGTAGCAATATTACCTGAATCTGATTTAATATTTAAAAAACCATCAGAACTTTTATAAATATTTCCAAAACTTTTTAAATTATTACTTGATTTTATTCCAATTAAAATTCCTGAAGTGTCAGTATTTTGTAATATAACAACAGCTGGTATATTAATTGCATTTGGAGCATAATCACTTGTTAAATTACTATCAAAATTTATTGTTGCTTCAAGTAATTCAATATATTTGGCAACAGACCCAAAAATAATTGTACCATCATTATTAATTGGAAATTCACTATTTGATAAACCCCAATATTTATGGTCTGTTATTTTATCTGTTGTATTTATTCCTGGAAAATATGGTGAATAAATAACTGAACCTGATGGAATTTGCAAGTTTGAATTTTGTGCTAAAACTTTAGCAAAAGTTTCAATACCTTTAAAAACATTTATATTCAAATTATTTAATATTGTATTTTCAGCAATTTTTTTAGTAATTGCTGCTTCAATTTTTAATTCAATTGTTGTTGATAAATTTGATTGTGGGTTGAATGCAATACCTGTATTTATAAGAGTATTTGTTAAATTATCAAAACTTAACATTATTGTATTTGTCAAAACAATAATATCTTTATCAACAAAATCATCAATTTCAAATGCTGTATATAATTTTTGTTTATTATGGAAAGTTGATAACTTTAAATTCAAGAAATTTTGTGTTATTTCTGAAGATAATGTTATTTCATTTGGAAATTGAGAAATAAATTTATCTAAATTTACAAATAAAAATTTTGCTCCTCTTGTTCCTTTTGGTCCAGTTATAGTTAACCCTTCCTTACCCAAAATACCTTTATATAAAGGTGAATTTTGAATAACACTAAAATTCTGGTTTAAATCTTCAACAAATTGTACTATGTTTTGAAATTCTAACCTTTGTAATGTTACAGGAGTATTGCTCATAATTTATTTTCGTTTGAACGTAAAAATTAATTTTTCAAAAGATTTTATATATGTAGAAACTGGTTTA
>SESF01033261.1_pt1 | contig 16103 bp, 10 predicted proteins | sample 3171521 | NCBI WGS metagenome assembly SESF01 (sample SAMN10866945, study PRJNA518727) | freshwater metagenome | biome: subpolar coniferous forest; feature: holomictic lake; material: water; isolation source: holomictic Lake 227, 6 m and 8 m depth | place: Canada: near Kenora, Ontario | collected...
GATATTCTAAATTGGTTTAAAGACATTTCTAAATGCTCTTTATAAGAATCTATAGAATAAAATATTTCTGCCCTGCGAACACCAGATATGACTCTAGTAAGTTTAGTTTTTTGTGCTATATCAGCACCTATAGTACAAAGTATAGCCTGTTGATAAGGGACAGGTCTAAACCGATCACCGTATTCCGTTCCAACTGGATCTAAGTCAGTTAAATTAATAATCTTATGCGAATCGCAGTATTCATCGGCAATTGCCTGAGCAGCAGTCAGTGCTATATCTGCAATAGGATAGTTAAATTTTACATGCACACTGCGTAAAGTGTGATTATTTTGTTTAGCAATAATAGCAGACGCTAGAGAGTCTAAGCCGCCACTGTTTAATAAAATTACGTCCATGTTAATTCCTTATTATGTTAAATAAACATCATATATAAGTAAAGTATAACCAGCCCAGCTGGTAGGTGACGATACCCAAGCAGGATATACTATCAATTTTGCTACGAGAGTATTTTTATTTAAAGCAACACCGACATTAGCAGTAAACGTTTGCATACTATTCATAGTTGTTGGGCCGCACGATTGGGGGAACCAAAAATTTAAAATAGGGTTGTTGTATTTATCATAACCCGTAATCCACGAATTTACCCCGTCATAAAGTTCTATTGAAAATCCTGGTGCATAACCGCTGGTTCCACCAGTCCAATTCGCTACAATATTTAAAGTAGTAACTGTACCGGAAGTATTTGATAGGGTATTATAGTAAAATTGGGACTGTGGTGGCCCTAAGGAGGAGGCTTGGGTCGGGCCAGCTGTAGTACAATAAGTAGAGTTACCAGAAGTATCTATAGCATAGCTCGCATTGCTATAGGTTCCATTGTATAAAGTAGTAGCAGATTGTAATACAGTAGGTCTGTTGGGAGTTGTAACTGTTACAGTAAAGGTTGCTGTGGTACCTGCGCTAGCGCCGTTCCAAACCGTCAAAGTATAGGTAGTAGTTGATGTGGGAGAGACTGAATATCCTGTTCCACTAACAGCACTACCAGTTATATCGGAAGACCAGGCTCCACCTGTTCCTATACGGGCACCTCCTCCATTGGGTGTAAATACTCCAGTTAAAGTTACAGATGCTCCAGCGAAAATAGATGAACTAGTACCACTAAAACTACTGATAGAGGCGGCGGCATATACATATATAGTTATAGCGGTACTAGTAGAATTATTAGCTTGTGCTCCATTATATACAGTTAAAGTATACGTTGTATTCGAAGTAGGGGAAACGGAATAACCTGTGCCACTACTAGTAGCCGAAGAAACTTGAGTGGATCCTGCTCCTGCCGTTCCAATTCTACCAGAACCACCATATTGAGTATAGCTTGGAGTTAATGTAGTAGAACCGCCAGAAGTTATACTTGCAGCAGAGGCATTAAAACTACTAATGGACGGGGCGGCGTAAGCAGTAATAGTTTGACTAGAGGTAGAAGTAGCTGCAGCACCGTTAGTAGCAGTTAGAGTGTATGTAAGACTGCTACTAGTAGAAGTAGTTATAGAAACATTATAAGCACTTCCGCTAGTTACTGTTCCAACACTCTGATTGATAACTCCGCTACCGCCAGGTGCTGAGAAAGTAGGAGTTAAAGATGCATTATATCCTGAGGTTATATAGTTATAATTAGTTGAAAGGCTAGAAGACGGAGCGCCGAATACATTTACTGTCTGAGTAGCAGTTGTTAACTGAGAAGCACCATTCCATACACTTAGAGTATATGTAGTAGTTGATGTGGGAGATACAGAGACACCGCTTCCGCTAGTAGTTCCAGCAGAAATATTAAAAGACCAACTACCGGTAGTTCCTATACTACCACCACCACCGTATTGAGTATAGGAGGGTGTTAGTGTTACGGAAGATCCTGTGGTTATATTATTAGTAGAAGCAGTAAAACTACTAATAGTGGGGTTTGCATAGACTGTAATTGTTTGAGAAGATGTAGCTGTGCTTGGAGTAGTAGCGCCGTTAGATGCAGTTAGAGTATAAGTATACGCTGTATATGTAGAAGAAGTAAGGGCACCTGTTGAATAAGTACTTCCGCTGCTTACCATACCAATTCCATTAATTGAAGCACCGCCACCCGGTGCAGAGAATGTCGGGGTTAGTGTTGCAGAACCTCCGGTATTTAGAATCGTAGCAGTTGTAGCTAAACTAGCAGAAGCAGCGCCGAAGGCATATAACGTAGTCGTAGCTGTGGTAGAGTTATTAGCAGAAGCACCGTTAGTAACTGTCAAAGTATATGTAGTTGCAGAGGATACAGCACCAGTTGATTTACCAACACCTGAAGTAACAGCACCGATACTTTGATTAACTGAACCACTGCCGCCAGGAGAAGAAAAACTACCTGTTAGAGTTGCAGAACCTCCTGAAGTTATGGCGGCGGGACTAACTGAAAAGCTACTAATAGACGGAGCAGCGTATACATTTATTGTTTGGGGGACGGCAACTAGATAAGAAGCACCATTCCATACACTTAGAGTATATGTAGTAGTTGATGTGGGAGATACAGAGACACCGCTTCCGCTAGTAGTTCCATTAATTATCTCATAAGACCAATTACCAGTAGTTCCTATACGACCACCACCACCGTATTGAGTATAGGAGGGTGTTAGTGTTGCTGAATAACCAGTGGTTAGATTATTAGTAGAAGCAGTAAAACTGCTAATTGATGGAAGAGCATATACCGATATAGTTTGGCTGGCGGTGGCAGAAGACCCAGCACCATTAGTAGCAGTTAGAGTGTATGTAAGACTGCTACTAGTAGAAGTAGTCTGAGAAACTGCATAACCAGTACCACTACTTACAGTACCAACACCCTGGTTAATAGATCCGCTACCGCCATAAGAAGTGAAAGTAGGAGTTATAGTAGCAGAATATCCAGAAGTTATGGCAGTAGTATTAGTTGCTAAACTTGCAGTAGGTGCGGCATATACTGTTAGTGTTGCTGTTGCTGTAGTGGAGGCCGAGGCTCCATTAGTGGCAGTTAAAGTATAAGTAGTAGTAGAAGATACAGCACCAGTTGATTTTCCAACTCCCGAAGTAACTGCACCGATACTTTGGTTTACTGAGCCGCTTCCACCATAAGAAGTGAAATTACCTGTTAGTGTTGCAGAGCTTCCAGTAGTTATAACAGTAGGACTAACTGTAAAACTGCTAATACTTGGAGCTGCGTAAAAATTTAGAGTTTGCTGTGCTGTAGTAGAAGAACCTGCTCCATTAGTGGCAGTTAATGTGTAGGTGACGCTGCCAAAGGTAGAAGGACTTGAAGTAACTGAATATCCAGTTCCACTACTTACAGTACCAACAGCCTGATTAATAGATCCGCTACCACCATAAGCCGTAAACGTAGGAGTTAGAGTAGCATAAACTCCCGAAGTTAGATTATTAGAACTGGCAGTAAAACTACTAATAGATGGATAGGCATATGCATATATAGTCTGACTTGCCGTAGCTGAAGAACCTGCACCATTAGTAGCAGTTAATGTATATGTGAGGCTGCTACTAGTAGAGGTAGTCTGAGAAACTGAATACCCAGTTCCACTACTTACAGTACCAACACCCTGGTTAATAGATCCGCTACCGCCATAAGAAGTGAAAGTAGGAGTTATAGTGGCGGAGGCTCCAGTATTTATTGCGGTAGTACTTGCAGCGAGACTAGCAGTTGGAGCAGCATATACAGAAGTAGATACCGATGAAGTAGATCCACCCGCAGTTAAAGTAAAGGTATATGTAGTAGACGTAGAAGTAGATAAAGTACCCGAAGAGTAGCTACCACCAGAAGAAACAGCTCCGACACTATTATCTATAGATCCTGTTACAGACCAGAAAGTAGGATATAAAGTAACAGAGTATCCTGAGGTTTGTGTAGCGAGGCTTCTAGTAAAAGAAACTATAGAAGTCTTGCTATAACCGTCTGTTAATTTGATAAGACCGGAAGACTTTGCGAACATACCTCTGACATCTGCTTTAGTCAGACTCAACGGATAAGACTCCGCTAATTCCGTTTTAACCTCAGATAATTTAATTAGTCCGCTAGCTTGTAAAGTCATGTTACACTATTAACCAAGGAATTTCGGGTTTTTGATTGGGAATAACATTATTAGTTATTTGAGTTTCTATTTGGTTGTTTATAATAAGCTCATAGGTGGGGTCTATTTTGGCCTGAATCCAATTTAAAACCTGGGCTTCAGTTATTTCATTAATGGGGATAAATGGTTCTTCTGGAGACAGTTCAGCAGTTGAAAAATTAGAACTACCGCAGTAAATTCCAACGTTACCATCTAAATCAGTGCCTATTTTATCCCAGTATGCTTGAACTATAGCATCTTGATAGGGGCTCTCATTCAGAGTTTTAATACTAGTTAATTTCCAGGTGTACGTTATTGACATAGGTTCTTTCTAAACAATCTCTATACTTAATTAAAAATAAATGTTCCTATACCAGCGACCAATATTAACAGAATTGCCCATGTGCCCAAGGCTTTGTAATATGTACGCAAAGGTGTTCCAAAATATCGATTCCCTATTGCTACACACTTATGAGTAGGACTTAAAAGATATCCAGCAAAGTCTAAAGCAAAGAACCACAAGAAGTAATGCATTCCAAAAATCTTAGCCATTAACACAGCAAGGGCAATAAATTTACCGCTAGATCCAATAAAAAAACTAGCCACAAAACTAAAGACAGAAAGTATAGTTATACCAATTAACGTGTGCGGATTTAAAGAGCTTTGTTTAACTAACGTTTCTATAACTCCACTATAAAGTTTTATATAGTTACCAACAACAATTACAACCCCAACAATAGCAAGAACATCCCATTTAACATAAGATAAAAGCTTTTTTATACCCCATTGTTGTGTTATCAACATATAGTATAAAGCTAATAAACTAAATACTAAAATATGATTTACGCCATAGGCATAGCTTCCAATAGCCACAAACATAGGAAGAACGTTTCTAATTACTGCACTTATCTTAAAAGGGTCTTCAGTTAAAAAGATTTCCTCTTCTTTAATCTGAGTCCAGATATACCAACTAATAAAAAGAAAGCTTGGTATGAGTAATGGAGAAATTAGCATAAGCCAAGAAGTGTAGCTCAAACCAAAAGCAGCTATGGGTAGGATAACTGTTTTTTCTAAAGGGCTCCACATATAATAATGATGCGTAGCTAAATAGTCTACTATGCCCAGCTTTTCTCTACCTTTACCACTTTTACTAGACACCGAGTCCAGTAATCCTGCAGATATAGTTACTCTACCTTCAATAGGTAAGATACCACCGACAGCACTTAATAACGCTACAACTATTTTATTGTTTTTAAATGTTGTTCTTATATAAGAAAAAGCTGACGCAAAGAGATCAAACTCTTTTGCTAATCCAGCACTAATCATAATAAAGAAAAGCATCCATAAATATGAAATATCTTTAAACATTCTTTTTCCTAGTAACTAAAACTATATACAACCCATTCCACCAGTTCTTAGAGCTTTCTTGATCATTCATAATAATCCTGGAAAATTTTATGTTAAAGTTAGCTCTTTTAAGGGCTCCATCTACTCCCTCAACTACACCCTTCCAATTAGCATCATCAAAAACAAGGATTGTATTATCTACAAATTTGTCGGAGAAATACATAAGAGCTTGGCCAGTTGTGTTCTTACTATGGTCTGCATCATAGAACATAAAATCAATGTAATCAATAGATGTTTTATCAACACTTCTAAAATCACCATCGAAAATTTGAATTGTATTATCACCTTTTATTTGTTTAATATTATTTATAAAGGTTTGTTTTGATGGTACTATATTAGTTGTTCCGTTAGCAGCTTGGGTATTATCTTTCCAATGATCTATAGCATAGGCTTTTAACTTATTCCCTTCTAAGGTAGCACAGAAAGTACTTCCGTTAAGAACACCGACTTCTAAGTAAGAAGTGGAGATTTTACCTAGATCGTTTAATAGTTTCTTAACTCTAGAGGAAGATAACCCCTCTATAGAATTATCATATTTAGAATTAACAGAATTTAATATAATATCACTAAGTTGCTCCATTTTAGAGTCATTAGAATTGCCTTTGGCTTTCCAAAGATCGTCACAAAAAGAGCAATCCCAGCAATCAAACTTACAGGTTTTAATCTTCTTACGCCAAGCATTAATAGGTGAGTTTTCTAAGTTGGAGGAGTCTAAATAATCTTCAAATCCAGGAAATAAAATAGGCTCATTTTTAATAAACTTAGTTACTATATGCATAGTTTCATGAAACATATTAATACTTTCACGGCCGTGCATCTTTATAACATCAATACCAAGATCTTCAAAGTCTAACCAATCTTCTTTAAAGGGAGTAAAATTAGCTGTTTTTAAAGCAATAGCTGTATTCTTAGTGTTCCAATGAGAGCAACTAACTCTACTTATAGGGTCAGTAAAATATTGTGGGTTATTAACTTGTCTAGTATTATTAAACTCGTAATGTTCAGCCATTATAGGACAATTGCCTAAACAACTTTCATTAGCTAATAAAGATAGTTTAATATTATACTTATCCTTAACTTTCTTAATCTCTCGTAATCGATCATAATCACGCATTAGAACACGATCTATGTTAACGTAGTCAAATCCTGCTTCAGCTAAGCTAGCAACCTCTCTAGGCTCCTTTACAGAGCGTAGAACAGTATTCTTAATGAACAATCTAGGGAACTCCGTTTTAATTTGCTTTGTCAATAACCAAGAAGTATGTGGAAGCGTACAAGAACGGATACCCGCTTCATATAAAGGTTTAAAGTTTTCAATCCAAAGGTCAAGATTTTGTTGGTCTGGTCTAACATTAAGATTATTAAATGTAGCAGATACAGTGATTCCAGTGACATTTTGTATATGTAACGCTGTTTTTATTGCATGAGCATAATCATCCTCATGTAGAAATATATCTCCCATCGCATCTTGATTAAAGGGAGCTATTCTACACGTGAAGTAGATATCATATATGTAACTTTTGTTTTTATTACAGAATAATAAAAACTCATAAAACTCGTCGCTAGATAGTTTCGGGTTTAATGGTAGGCTGAATTTCATTAGAAAGAGTTCCTTTTAACTGAGTATCAACAATCTGGTCGATATATCTAATAGTATCAGGAGAAAATGCTAGCTCTTCTTGTACTTCTTTCTCTAGTGAATGAATTCCTTTATTTAATAAAGTATTATAAGTCAGCGCAGCCTTAATGGTTTCAGCTTGATCTTTTAATGACATCATAGCGATAGAATCTAAGTTACCTTGACCAATTCTGCCTATAGTAATAAGATCCATAGTAGCCTGCTTAGCCATGCGAGCTATCCAATAATTTCTTTCCTCTTCTTCGTTGTGCTTAGTGTATGCTTCTAAACTCTCTGTATCAGGAACTATATCTTTAATAATTTTAGCAAACTGATCTAGTTCTTCTAAAACTACTTTATATTTCTTTTCGTATACAACAAGATCATAGTCACACTGATCTATATCAGTACTAAGCATTTCTTTTTGAAGATCGTCTGATTCATTTTCAATAGTACGTAATACTATCTTCTTCTGAATCTCCGTCTTTCTTACATTGCGTTCTATTTGTTTCTTTGCGGCAAGTCTAGTTTCAATTTCTAGTAGAGCCTGTCTAACTCTACGATAATTAGTTACTTGTGAATTGACAACAAAATATCTAGCCTGAAAATCAGACATAGACCAAGAACCGTGCGCATCCACTAAGCTGAAAATCTCTTTATTTTCCATACAAGTTAAAACCCTAATTTAAAAGTCATTAATCCTTTACGGGAGTTAATTTCAGTATCCCATAAATACAGTTCTAGAAGCTGTGTCTTAGACATTTCAACCCCAATTAACCGCTCTCTTTCATAAGTTAACTCTTTAATAGTAGTTAAACTATCAATATAGTCAAGAATATCTTGTTGGTATTCTTTAGACTCTCGGCTTTCAAAAATTTCATCTATTCTTAGCTTAAAAATTCGCTTCATTAACGTAATAACAGCCGCTGTTATTTCAGTAGTCATATAAACTTTTGTTTTTCTCTTACCTTGGGCTAAAGATTCTGGGTCAGGCTCTAATCCTTCAAGATCACTATATGCGGATCTATAGCCTCTAACTTCTCCGTAATATTTCCAGGCTTCGGTAGCTTCAAGTTCTGTTATTTCTTGAAAATATTGGCCTTCTGGTAATATTGCATCATCAGAAAGCACTAAAATAGAAAACCCATCATACGATGTAACTACTCTCATTCCCGTTATTGCTGGAATTTCTTTTTTAAACTGCGTTAGACCGTATCTCATTAAATTCCCCCATTCGTTGCATAACTAGCACTTGCACTACACCCAGAACTCATTCCGTCATGACCCTTAGGCATTGTAGCAGAACCCATAGCGGTAACAACATCCGTTAAATAATTTAGTTTGTAAGTATCATTATTCTGAGCGCCGTTATAATTACCGAGAGAATATCCCCAGTTTTGGCCTATTTCAAAGTTCTCCTCTCCAGAGTAATCAGGTGAAGAGCAGGGTGTACCTAGAGTAGTTCCAGTAATATCACTCCACTTTGTTAATAATATTGCTCCGGTATTACCAGCACTCTTACCCCAACCATAACCATGTTTTGATCCTAACATTTTACTATGTCCGTCACTAGAAGTTGTCATGCCACCATTAGTCCAAGTCTCTGTAGCAAAGGTCATATAACACGCTGCACTACCATAAATTAACCAACCTCTAAACTCACCAAAGAATGTAGTAGTCTGTGTACCGGCCCCCACTCCAGGATTATTAGCTGCGTGGCCAGCAGTATACATTGTTTCAGTAACATAGTTATGCTTATCGGTAACATAACTGGCACCTCCGCTTAGCCACGCCATAGTTAAAGTAGAATTTATTATACATCCTACTTCATATCGTGCGGAAGTTATGTCCCAGGAAGTACTATGTGTTCTCCCAACCTCAGTTTTTAAATTGTATGAAGATGTCCAGGTGCTGGTGGCCCCAGTATTAATACTGTTTGACATGTTGTAACAGTAGCCATAGTAATCGCTCCAACCGCCATCAATATATCCTGCAGCACGATCCAAAATGTCACCGAGATTTGTAGTTACGTCCGTAGAATGAACAGTTCTGTTTACATTTTGCCAAGGGCTTGAATTTTTATATCCAGAAGCTACATACCCATGAGTATAAATAGTTCTATATCGGAAAGAGTTTAGAAATGGATTAGCCCCTGTTTGAGTATTTCCATACACCGTCCACGAAGTACTATTGTCATAAAGATATATTATGCCGTTATTAGCTATAAATTGAGTTCCTACAGAAGGAGAGGATGGGAATACTAAAGCCATTAGAATAATACTCCTACCAAAGAGGCAGCTGCAGGAGCTGTTGCACCGGAACTCATACCATCATGCCCTTTTGGCTGTGCAGTAGTTCCTAGGACAGTATATGCATCTGTTAAATAATTGACCCTATAGGAATTACAATTTTGAGCGCCGTTATAATGCCCCAAACAATAACCCCAATTTTGACCCATTTGATAGTTTTCTTCTCCAGAATAATCAAAGTTTAGGTCTGTTCGTAATTGAGTACCTGTAGTATCATCTAGTTTAAAAGCGCCAGTCACACAGTTGCCACCATTTTTTACATAAGCATACCCTAACTTAGAAGAGAGAGCCTTACCCCAGCCATCTGTTCCTACTGTAGTTCCACCAGAAGCCCAGGTTTCTGTTGCAAAAGTAAGTCTAGCCCCACCACCAGCCCAAATCCACCCAATGGTTTGACCCATCCAAGAAGCCACATTACCATAACTACTACCAGCTGTGGGCCCAGCAGGTACCGATCCCGCAGCATACATAGTTTCCGTTACGTAGTTATGTTTATCGACAGTTGTATCTGTTCCAGTAATATATCCCATAGTATTACTAGCATTTATCATAACACCGGTATCATCTCTATAAGATTTAGTATCCCAGTTAGTATTATGAGCCCTGTTAGCCTCTGTTGCCATAGACATAGAGGTTGTCCAATAAGATCCGCCAGAGAATGAGTCTGCTACACCGTATACATAGGCATTATAATCACTGTAACCGCCGTTTGCATAAGAAGCGCCATAATCTAACTTATCACCTAAGTTAGCAGTAACATCAGTGGCGTGAATAGTTCTATTTACATTCTTCCACGGGCTTGAATCTTTATAACCACCTAATACATAACCGTGGGTAATAATAGTTCTATACCTAAAAGAATTCATAAAAGGATTTGATGTCTGTGTATTACCGTCAGAAGTCCAAGAAGTATTGGAATCATACAAATATATTGGACCAGCCGTAGAAACGTATTGTGTTCCTACTGAGGGCGAAGAGGGGAAAACAAAAGCCATTATGCCCCTCCGACTATTAAGGAGCTAGCACTGCCGCAACAACCAGAAGACATTCCAGCATGGCCCTTTGGCATTGTATCTGCACCCATACCAACACAGGTATCAGTTAAATAATATACTTTAGAGCTATTATTAGTTTGAGCAGCGCCGTTAAATGATCCTAAGGAATAACCCCAATTTTGGCCCGTTTGCCAGTTCTCTTCCCCTGCGCTTTCTGGTCTAGTTAGGCCAGAAATTGTTGCTCCAGTTATATCATTAAATTTAGTTAGCGTAGTAGTTCCAGCATAACTACCAGCAGAACAATAACCGTAACCGTGTTTACTAGACAATCCTTTTGGCTGCCCATCTGTATATATAGCAAAGGCAGAACTAGCAATCCAAGTTTCGTTAGACCAAGCAATATAAGCAATGCTCTGATAAACATTTATCCAGCCGTATAATTCTCCATAAAAACCGCTTACACCACCAGCGGTTCCTCCAGCACTTACTGGATTTGCTGGAGCTGAGCTAGCAGCATACATAACATCAGTTACAAAATTATGTTTATCCGTTGCAGCGGAACCACCACCAGTTATATAACACATAGTTAGATTAGAGTTCATTAAAGAAATACAGTCACTTCTAGAAGCCTTAGTATCCCAGTTAGTCGTGTGGGTTCTGTTTGCCTCAGTAGACATATTTATGGAAGAAGTATAAGTAGAACTACCACCAACTGCTTGAGAACCATTACCGTAAACATAGTGATTATAATCACTAAAACTGCCATCGATATAAGAAGATCCATAATCTAATAGATCCCCAAGATTTGTAGTTATATCAGTAGAATGAACAGTTCTATTAACATTTCTCCAGGGAGTGCCGCTAGCATAACCAGCTGAAGTATACCCTCTAGTATATATAGTTCTATACGTAAAGGAATTTGTAAATGGGTTAGAAGTTTGTGTATCTCCCTTAGTACTCCAAGAGGCACTATTATCATATAGGTACATCCTCCCGGTATTGGCGGGATATTGAGTTCCTACAGAAGGAGAGGATGGAAAAATAAAAGCCATTACTTAGCGTCTAATAATGATTTTACTAATGATTTTAGTTCATCTATTTGCTGTTGTTGTTCTTTTATACTTTCTATAAGTAGTGGAACTAACTTAGAATAGGAAACAGATAAATATTCTCCCTTAGTAGAAATAGCTTCTGGAAGAACTTTTAATACGTCCTGAGCTATTACACCAACTTGTTTAGTAGTTTTATCTTCTGCACTAGATAATGCATTCCATGTATAGTAGATAGAATTAAGCTGTTTAATTTTATCTATTGCATTTGTTAAAGGTTCTATATTTGTTTTTAGTTTAATATCCGAAGAAGCGTAAAAATCTAGCGCATACATGATATTATCAGAATAAATATTACCAGTTGCTGTAATAGAGCTATTAACAACTACAGCCCCAGTAATGGCTCCACCCGCCTTACTAAAGAATGTAGACACATCAGGCATTGGGAAAGCATCTACCCATTGATTATTAGTACCGTCGCTATAATAAATCTTTAGCTTACCAGTATCAGATTCCCACCACATATTTCCAGCAGCTCTGCCTGTAGGAGCAGTATCCGCAATAGATATAGTAGGAATGGTTTGCCAGGCTTGCCATGTACCACCATTCTTGCCACGAACCGCTATCTGACCAGTTCTAAAGTCTCCAAATATTTGATGTACCCAAGAAGAGCTATGGCCGGAAGAGTACAAACCACCATCACTCTGACCGAATAAACTAACAGAACTATTATAACCTAATTGATTTTGAGTAACGTTATCAGGAACCGCCGGTGAGGCTTGGCTATTAAGAGTTAGCCCAGTTACAGAGCCAGCACTGCCCGTGACATTCGTTTGAAGAGAGCTTAATGTAGTACCTGATAGGGTTAAGTTTGTTCCTACCGTGATACCTTCAGGAATACCAGAGCCGCTAGCAGATCCACGACCTAATAAATAACCTTGGGTCATAGAATAGGAGCCAGCACTGCCAGTACCACCAACTGCACCTGTAGCACCGCTATTACCAACAGCACCTACACCACCGCCAGAACCAGTAGCACCAACAACACCCTGATTACCTACGGCACCAGTAGCACCAACAACACCCTGATTACCTACGGCACCAGTAGCACCAACAACACCCTGATTACCTACGGCACCAGTAGCACCAATAATACCAGCAGAACCAGTCGTACCAATCGCACCATTACCGCCAGCACTACCCGTAGCACCAGAATTACCTGTTAAACCTGTAGCGCCCACGGCACCATTACCACCAGTAGCACCTGAATTGCCTGTGTTACCAGTACCACCAGTTTGTCCTGTAATACCACTAGTTCCTGTTAATCCGGTTTGTCCGGTGGCCCCTGTTAAACCCGTACCACCACTATTGCCTGTATTTCCAGTCTTGCCTATAATACCCGTAGCACCGCTATTACCAGTTAATCCAATAGCGCCCGCACCACCAACACTACCCGTAGCACCACTATTACCAGTTAAACCAACCGCACCTATACTACCCGTAGCACCAGAATTACCTACAGCACCACCAGCACCGGTAGCACCAGAATTACCTGTTAAACCAACCGCACCAACAGAACCTGTAGCACCACTATTACCAGTTAATCCAATAGCACCCGCACCACCAACACTACCAGTTGCTCCAGAATTACCTACAGCGCCGCCTGCGCCAGTTGTTCCAGAATTACCAGTAAGGCCAATCGCACCGACACCGCCAGTAGCACCACTATTACCCGTTAGTCCGATAGCACCAGCGGCTCCAGTATCTCCAGTTGTTCCAGAGTTACCCTTAGACCCAGTATCTCCAGTTGTACCTGAGTTACCTTTATTACCTACAGCACCAGTTGCTCCAACAACACCCTGAGTACCAGCTGTTCCAGTTGCTCCAATAACACCCTGATTGCCAGTTGTTCCTGTTGTACCACTATTACCCGTTAGTCCGATAGCACCAGCTGCGCCAGCAGAACCAGTAGCACCGGAATTACCTGTCATTCCAGTTAATCCAGTACCGCCAGAAACTCCATTAGCTCCAGTAAGACCAGTTCCACCAGAATTTCCAGTTAATCCCGTAAGACCTGTTCCTCCAGAATTGCCTGTTGCACCTGTTACAGTGCTAGTAGGACCGCTAGCACCAGTAGGTCCAGTATTACCAGTAGGACCAGTGACACCTGTAATACCAATGTTTTGTCCAGTAGGACCAGTAACGCCTGTAAAACCTGTGATACCTGTTGCACCTGTTCCTCCAGTTATTCCGGTCAACCCCTGAAGACCACGATGCTCATGTGACGTTCTCAACACAGCGCCGTTAGAGAATGCGCCTTCTGCTATATCATAGGTAACGGTAAAGGTATGATATGCACCGCTATCAGTATTTGTTACTACAACGAATCGGGCATAAATAGAATCAATTTGTTTGAATTCTAAGGTATCTCCAACGGAAAGAGTATTTAGATACGCTCCTAAAGTAGTACCTCCGTTATCTGAATCCTGTATCCATACCGTTGTAACCGAGGAATAGACTGAGTTATTAAATCGGACACCGCCATTACTCATTCCAGTACCATTAGCAGTGGTAGTACTGAAGGTCATTGGTAGACCTAGTGATACACCTGTAAGACCAGTAGCACCTGTAGATCCAGTAGATCCCGTTGCTAGAATAGCATTTAATGTTGTACCAGACATTCCTAGATTTGAGCCTAAGGTAATTTCTTGAGGAGCACCTGTTCCTGCTGTAGCACCCCGACCTAATAAGGTATTTTGAGTTTCTACATAAGTTCCAGGAGTTCCCGTTGAACCTGTAGTTCCAGTTGTGCCAGAATTACCTGTTTGTCCTGTGACACCCTGTGCTCCTAGAGAACCAGTTGTTCCAGAATTACCAGTTAAGCCAGTATTACCTACAATACCTGTAGCGCCACTATTACCAGTTAAGCCAGTAGCGCCAACAACACCCGTAGTACCAGAATTACCCGTATTGCCTATAATGCCTGTTGCACCGCTATTGCCTGTATTACCTATAACACCCGTAGTACCAGAGTTGCCAGTTAGTCCAGCACCACCTACAGCGCCAGTTGCTCCAGAGTTACCCGTTAGCCCTGTATTGCCAGTTTGTCCGGTTAGGCCCGTTAAACCCGTACCACCACTATTGCCAGTACTACCAGTTAATCCGAGAGAGCCAGTACTGCCGGTACCGCCCGTTCCACCAGTTCCACCAGCAGCTCCGACACTACCTGTAGCGCCACTGTTACCAGTTAATCCTACAAAACCAGTAGCACCGCTAATACCAGTTAATCCAGTATTACCAGTAGCCCCAGGGTTGCCTACATTACCAGCAGCTCCGGTGGCCCCGGTAATGCCTTTTGCTCCCTGTGTTCCTGTTATGATACTAGATAGTAAACTCATCTTTGGCTTTCCATATTGTTTAGTGTTATACTACTTAGTTCTTTATTCTGGGTTTGGAGTTGGTGGAATTAGTATTGCTAGTTGGGCTATGAGTGTATCTATCTGAGTTTGTTGTGCTGTGATTTGTTCCTGCTGGGCCTTGATCGCTTCGACTAGCAGGGGGATGACTTCGGTGTAGGCGATGCTCTTGAACCCGCCGACTGGTGAGGAAACCGCTTCTGGCATGACCTGTTCAAGTTCCTGGGCGATGAACCCGTTGTGCATCCCATCGTCTACATTCATGCCTGGGACTGAGTGGTTCCAGAAGTAGGTGATGCCACGCAGGGCCATGATCCGCTGGAGTGGATCAACGATCGGTTGGACATTGGTCTTTAGCCGAGAGTCGGAGGACCATGCTGAAGCGGTGCAATGAGCCGTTCCATTCACATCCAGCGTGTATCCTGGTGCCGTAGTCCCGATGCCGACGTTGCCGCCAAGCGGATTAAGCGCTATTTGTGCCGCACCGTTTGCCCAGCCACGAGCCTGTATCCATGTTGTCCATGGCGCACTATCCATTATGTTAAAGGCCAACTCTTGGCTACCGCTATTGATGACGAATGCGGCGGCAGAACCGTATGTCAATGATGGAGCCCTACCTTGGCCGTCAAAGACATAGAGTTTGGCTGTTGGCGCAGTAACCCCAATCCCGACATTGCCAGAAGCATCAATAGCAAATCTCGACTGGTTGGGGACACCATTAGCGGCAGTTGAGTTAAGAATCTCAAATGTCCCATAATTGTTATAAACCGAAGCGATTCTCCAGTTACGGTTGCCAGAAGATGTGCTATCACTGTAAAAATCAACCATAGGATAAACTGGTGATTGTATGAATACATTGGGGGTAGTACTACCGCCGCCATATACATGAAGTTTGGACACCGGTGCCGTAGTCCCGATGCCGACATTGCCGTTTATCAACGTGACTGCGGTGTTGGCCTTACCGGCAGTGACCTGTGTGATGTTCAGTCCGAGGTCACCGTTCTGTTGGAAATCCGTGTAGTAGTTGGGATCATTCCATGCGGCTTGGAGCCGGATAATCGCCTGATAGGTGCTGACGTTACCAGCCACCTCAAGCAACTTCCCAGGGCTCGTCGTCCCGATGCCGACATTGCCGCTGAATGTCCCACTCGTAGCCGTGAGCGCACCCATGGAGACGGAGGATGCGAAGGTGGCGGC
>SESF01025361.1_pt1 | contig 16083 bp, 9 predicted proteins | sample 3171521 | NCBI WGS metagenome assembly SESF01 (sample SAMN10866945, study PRJNA518727) | freshwater metagenome | biome: subpolar coniferous forest; feature: holomictic lake; material: water; isolation source: holomictic Lake 227, 6 m and 8 m depth | place: Canada: near Kenora, Ontario | collected...
CGAAATGGTAGCCCTGGAAGCCCGTGCAGCCCATGTCCCAGAGGATCTTGATCGCATCGGCCTCTTCGACGCCCTCGGCCACGAGGGAGAGGCCCATGCCCTTCGCGATCGCGACGAGGGAGCGCACAATCACCTGGTCCTCGCGGCTCGTCGCAAGGTGCTCGACGAACTGCCGGTCGATCTTTATTTCGCTCAAGGGAAAGCGGTGGAGGTGGGAGAGGGAGGAGTAGCCGGTCCCGAAATCGTCGAGGGAGATGCGGAGTCCGAGGTCCTTGAAACGCGAGAGCATGAGCGCTGCGTTCTCGGGATCGTCAAAGAGGCTGGTCTCGGTGATTTCGATGGTGAGCTTGTCGGAAGTGACTCCGCTCCGGGTCATTGCAGTCGTGAGGACTTCGATGGCGTCGTCCGAATGGAACTGCCGGGCGGAGAGGTTGATCGACATGCCAGAGCAGACAGGCGCTTCCCTGAGGCTGTGGGCAAGCCTCCTCGTGCTTTCGTAGATGAGCCATTTCCCGAGGGGAAGGATGAGGCCGGTTTCTTCGGCCAGGGGGATGAAGAGGTCGGGCCTGATCACGCCACGCTCGGGATGCCTCCAGCGGATGAGGATCTCCGCCTCGATGGTCTCCACCTTCATGAGATCTCCGTCGAGGGCGCTCATGAAGAGCTTGGGCTGGAAGACGATGAAGAACTGCTCGCCGAGGGTTTCCTGGTTGTTGCGCTCGATGGCCTTGACGATGGCGCTCCGGAGCTCGACCTTCTCGGCAGCCTCGGTCTGGAGGGCGGGACGGAAGAGCGTGAAGGTCTTGCCCCGTTCGCGGGAAGTGGCTGCCGCGATGTCAGCGTACTGGAGGAGCCGCGAGCGCTCGATGCCGTGCTCTGGCCAGTAGGCGCCTCCCACCGAGGCAGTCAGCGAGATGCTCAGTCCGGAGAAGACATGGGGCTCCGAAAGGCGCGAAACCAGGTCGCGCAGGAATTCGACCAGGGGCTCGCCCTTCATTCCCAGGAGGAGCATGACAAATTCGTTTTCGCGGGTATGGAAGAGGAGGTCGCCTTCCCGAAGCTGGGCAGCGATCCGCGCGCCGGTCTGGTACAGGATCCACTCGGTGAGGTGTCCCTTTATCGTCTTGCGCACCGCCTGGAAGTCTTCGCCAAGCTGGATGATGAGGAGGGTAAAACCGCTCTCCAGGGATCCCTTGGACTTCTCGATGAGGCTGTCGAGCTCCACCTCAAGGCGGAAATGCGTCGGTAGCCCTGATTGGGGCTGGAGGGAAATGCGCCGTTCGAGCTCGTCGATCCTTTCGGCCAGGCGGTGATTTTCGGCGTGGAGGTGGGCGATCTCCGAGACATCGTCTCGCCGCACGGCTATCCGGGGATCGAAGCTGGAATCCAGAATGCGCGCAGGCATGTCGGTTTCTTCGTTCATATTCTCCCTGAACCTCGGTACATATGGTCAGAATCGGCGGCATGGGTGGCGGCAGGCGCAGCTTTGCAAGCCGCTCCAGGCAAGATCCTCGCTTAGTATAGGTTGGCGGAGAGGAAAACAACAGCTCATCCGGGCTAGTATGTGGCACAAGGAGGCAGCCATGCCGCGTTTGAATTTCCTCCTGACCCTGGCCTGGGACGGCAGCGACTTCGAGGGCTGGCAGCGCCAACCCGGCGGCGTCCGCAGCGTCCAGGGCTGTATCGAGACTGCCCTCTCGAAGGTCCTGGCCGAACCCGTGGAGGTGACAGGTGCGAGCAGGACGGACAAGGGTGTCCACGCCGAGGGTCAGGCCCTGAGTTTCCACTCCCGCTCTCCGATGCCGCCTGCATCGATACTGGCAGCCCTCGACCACGAGCTCCCCCCCGACCTTGCTGCCCTCACCCTGCGCACGGTCGATCCCCGCTTCCACGCGCGCTACCGCGCGAAGTCAAAGCTCTACCGCTACCGGCTCTACCTCGCCGATCGTCCCAACCCCCTCCTCCGTCGCTACAGCCATCATGTCAGCGGGGTCCTCGACCTCGTGGCCATGCGCGAAGCCGCGGGCCTCCTCGCCGGCGAGCGCGACTTCCGCAAACTGTCGAACGAGAAGGAGAAGTCCGACACCGTTCGCAAGCTCGTGTCGGTCAGGGTGGAGGCAAGACGCTACGAAGGAGGCCTCACCGGCACTGCGATCGATGCGGCGACGACGCGGGGTCCCGCCCTCGTCGACCTCCTCTTCGAGGGAGACGGCTTCCTCCACAACCAGGTCAGGATAATGTCAGCATTGGTACTGGAAGCGGGACTTGGAAAAAGAAGCCTTGAATCGGTCGGCCAGCTCCTGGCTGCGGGCGGCCGGCAGGACGCTCCGGGGGCGCTCGGAGCCTGGGGTCTGACCCTGCTATGGGTTGGCTACTGACGCGAGCGGGAACTCCACGATGCAGATCGTGCCAATGACGCCGTTTTCGATGCTGAAACGGCCTTCGACCTGTCCGGCAAGACCGCTCACGAGGGTGAGGCCTGTCCCCGAATTGAGGCCCAGGACAAAACCAGGCGGCAGGCCAACACCGTCGTCAGCAACCTCGAGGCGAGCGCCTCCTGCGGTCCTCCGGAGGGCCAGGCTGATGACACCGCCCTGCCCCCTGGGAAAGGCGTACTTGACCGCATTGGTCACCAGTTCCGCAAGCATGATGCCCAGGGGAGCCGCGTCGGTCGCTGAGACCGCAACCGGATCAAATGCTGTCGTGATCCGGATGCCCTTGGCCAGGGACTCAAGGCCTGCGACGACCTTGCCAAAGTGCTCGTCGAGCCCGACCTCACCCTGTGATTCCGAGGAGTAGAGGAGCGAATAAAGGTCGGAGACCGAACGGATCCTCGCGAGCACGCTCTCGAGGCTGGCGACGGCCTCCGGGGAGCTACTGTTGGTCGCCGAATAGGACACGATGCCCGAAATCATGGCAAGTGTGTTCTTGATCCTGTGCTGGAGTTCGCGGAGAAGGGTGCGGTTGTCCTTGAGTGCAGCTTCGAGCGCGCCGTTTGCCGAGGCCGCGTCCCGGAAAAGCCTGCCGAGTTCCAGCTCCCCCGGCCGGAAAATCAGGAGGGCCTCGAGGGCCAGGGCCCCGAACATGATGAGCAGCAATACCGCTTCGAGGATTCGCGTAAACAAGACGCGATTCCTTGTCTCGCTGTCGTACTGGAAGGTTATGGCGTTCATGCCAGCGAGGAAGGAAGCCTCCTTGTCCAATATGGGACCGGCCAGGGCTTGAAGCGAGGCCTGCGTTGCGCTGACGGAGAGGGCTTCGCGGGCGAGCACGGCAGCCGCGTCAAGGATGGCCCGGTAGGAGGGTTCCAGGCGGGTGAATAGCCCAAGGATCTCGGGGCTTTTGCGACCCTTTATTCCGAGCTCCTCGTCCCCGTGCAAGAGGCCGTCGTGGGAGCTGTGCCAAAGCTCCGCCGCCTCACTGAGTTCGGCGGCGAGGGGCCTCCGCGCCTCGAGGTCCCCGGCGTCAAGGATTTGCAGGGCGCTTTTCGCGATCTTCTGGCTGAGCATCCGCTGCCGTCCGGCGACATTCACCACACGGCCTGAGTCGTCGTTGCCCGCGAGCGCGAGCTGGATGACGAGCTGGCTTGCCATGCTGAGGAGGGCGATGAAGCCCAGGGCGAGGATGTACTTCCGGCGCAGCATCGCCGACGGATCGGAGGGGGGAGCAGGCAGGGTTTCCACTAGCCCAGGGTCCCTTCGACAAGGTCGTCGTCCACGGCGTAGGGCAGGGTGATATGTCCTAATTGCGAATGCTTGAGGTTGTACTCGGCAGACACCTCGATGGCGTGGGGGTTGCGTGCCCAGGCGCGGCGCGAGACCCCTGCCATCACATCCCAGGGCAGGGCCATGCCGATGACCTCGTCGACCTTCTGTGAACCGTCCAGGACGAGGCCGAAGCCGCCGTTGATGGACTTCCCGATACCCACCCCGCCGCCGTTGTGCAGGGCCACGAGGCTCATGCCGCGCGCCGCGTTGCCGGCGAAGACCTGGGTGGCCATGTCGGCGGTGACGTTGGAGCCATCCTTGATGTTGGAGGTCTCGCGGAAGGGGCTGTCGGTACCTCCGGTATCATGGTGGTCGCGGCCCAGCATGATGGGCCCCACCTCGCCCTTCCGTACCATGTCGTTGAATTTCAAGGCGATGTCGCGGCGGCCGAGGGCGTCCTGGTACAGGATGCGGGCCTGGGTACCGACGACGAGGCGGTTTTTTTCCGCGTCGCGTATCCAGACCCAGTTGTCACGGTCCTGGCCCCGTCGGTCCGGATCGATGCAGGCCATCGCCGCGGCGTCGGTCTTCCGGAGGTCCTCGGGCTTTCCGGAAAGGCAGACCCAGCGGAAAGGCCCGTAGCCATAGTCGAAGAGCTCCGGCCCCAGGATATCTTCCACATAACTGGGATAGATGAAGCCGTCCTTCTCGTCGTAGCCGTTTTTCGAGACCTCTCGGACGCCCGCGTCCCAGACTGCCTTGAGGAAGGAGTTGCCGTAGTCGAAGAAGTAGCTGCCCTTCTTGGAGAGCCGACCTATGACCTCGAAGTGGCGTTTCAGGCTCGCGTCGACGAGCTTCCTGAATCCCTCGGGATCGGATCCCAGGAGGCGGGTGCGCTCCTCGAAGGAGATGCCGGCGGGACAATAGCCGCCCTCGTAGGCGGCGTGGCAGGAACTCTGGTCGGAAAGAAGGTCGATGTGCAGGTTATGCGAATCGGCATATTCCAGAAGATCGACCACGTTGCCCTGGAAGGCGACCGCGAGGGGCTTTTTCGCTGCCTGGGCTTCCTTCGCGAGGCGGAAGGCTTCCCCGGGTTCCAGGGCTACGGCGTCGACCCAGAGCTGCGAATGGCGGGTCTCGATGCGGCTCGGGTCCACCTCGGCGATGATGGAAGCCGCGTTCGCTATCGAAGCAGCCTTGCCCTGGGCTCCCGACATGCCGCCAAGGCCGGAGGTGACAAAGAGCCTGCCCCGGAGGTCGCCGTCCTGGGGAATGCCGAGCTTGAGGCGGCCGGCGTTGAGAAGGGTGTTGTAGGTGCCGTGCACGATGCCCTGGGGCCCGATGTACATCCAGCCGCCTGCGGTCATCTGGCCGTAGTTCGCGACGCCGAGGGCCGCTGCCACGGCGAAGTCCTTCGAGTTGTCGAACATGCCGATCATCAGGCCATTGGTGACGATGGCCCTGGGCGCCCAGCGGTGGGACTTGAACAGGCCCGAGGGATGGCCAGACTCCAGGACGAGGGTCATGCCCTCATCGAGGACCTCGAGGTATTTCTTTATCAATAGGTACTGCATCCAGTTCTGGCAGACCTGGCCGGTCTCACCGTAGGTGACCAGCTCATAGGGATAGAGGGCAACCTCGAAGTCGAGGTTGTTGTCGATCATCACCTGGAGGGCACGGCCCTCGGTGCTTTTGCCCCGGTAGGAATCCCAGGGCCTGCCGGAGAGCCTGCCTTGCGGCCTGAAGCGGTAGCCGTAGATGCGGCCCTTCTCCCGGAGTTCGGAAAGGAACTCGGGAGCGAGGGCAGCGTGCCATTTCTCGGGGATGTAGCGGAGGGCGTTGCGCAGGGCAAGGGCCTCCTGGGCCTTCGTCAGCCGTGCCTCGCGGCGCGGCGCCCGGCGCATGCCCGGCTCGAAGACCGGGTCGGGAGGGAGGCTGTCGAACTCGAGCCTGAGCGTCATCGAGGCGAAAACATCAGCATTGGTCATTTGCTGGGCTCTTTAGCAGGCTCGCCGTCGGGCTCGCCGTCGATGTCATCATCCTCGATGTCATCCCCGTCGATGTCCTCCTCCCAGGCGAAGGCCTCGTCCTCCTCGCCGATGACATCCTCGACGGCCTTGAGGGCAGTGCCTTCCTGGACAAGGGCCTCGACGGCCTGGATGTCCTGGTACATGACACGGTCGGGACCGAGGCCCGGCACGGTGGAGCGGATGGCCTTGTACGCGGCCTTCGTCGCCGGCGACAGGCTCTCCCCGAGGTCCACGCGCATGGCCTCGGCACGGAGCTCGAGGGCCTGGCAGGCGGCCAGGAGCTCGATCGCCACGACCGAGCGCAGATTGCCGATGATTGAACGGGCTTTCCTGGCGGCGATGCTGCCCATCGAGACGTGGTCTTCCTGGTTCGCGCTCGAGGGGATGGAATCGACGCTCGCGGGGTGCGCCAGGATCTTGTTCTCGGAGACGAGGGAGGCCGCGGCGTACTGGGTGATCATGAAGCCGGAGTTGAGGCCGCCCGAGCGGGTGAGGAAGGCGGGAAGGCCATTGGAGAGGTGGGGGTTCACGAGGCGCTCGATGCGGCGCTCGGCGATGCTCGCAAGTTCGGCCATCGCGATCGCCAGGAAGTCCATGGCCAGGGCGATGGGCTGGCCGTGGAAATTGCCCCCGGAGATCATGGCCTCCGGAGCCTCGAACTCCAGGTCGGGGTCGTCCTGTCCGCCGGGGAAGATGAGGGGATTGTCGGTGACCGCGTTGAGTTCGCGCTCGACGATGTCGGTGACGTAGCCGAGGGCGTCGCGGCTGGCGCCGTGCACCTGCGGCGCGCAGCGCAGCGCGTAGGCGTCCTGCACACGGAGCTCGCCCTGCCGCGTGGTCAGGCTTGAGCCTGCGAGGAGGGCGCGGAGGCGCTCGGCTGAGACCTCCTGGCCCTCCTGGCCGCGCAGGGCGTGTACACGCGGATCGAGGGCGTCCACGATGCCGCGCAGGGCCTGGAAGCTGAGGGCGCAGGCGACGTCAGAGCTGCGGAGGAGCTTCCAGGAATCGAAGACGGCGAGGGCCGCCACCGCCGTCATGGCCTGCGTACCGTTGATGAGGGCCAGGCCCTCCTTGGGGGCGAGGACGACGGGAGCCATGCCGGCGGCCTTGAGGGCGGCGCCTCCGGGCATGCGCGTGCCACGGTAGAAGGCCTCGCCCTCACCGATGAGCACGAGCACCATGTGGGCCAGGGGGCAGAGGTCTCCCGAGGCGCCGAGGCTGCCTTTTTCGGGGACGACGGGCACGATGTCGGCGTTGAGCATGTCGACGAGGGACTGGAGGGTCTCGGGACGGATGCCGGAATAGCCGACAGCGAGGGCGTTGGCGCGGAGGAGGGCCATGGCGCGGACAACCTCCAGGGGGAAGGGCTCGCCGATGCCGCAGGCGTGGCTTACGATGAGGTTGTGCTGGAGGAGGGCGTTGTCCTCGGCGGAGATGAACACGTCGCTGAATTTGCCGAAGCCCGTCGTGATGCCGTAGCTCACCCTGTTTTCGGCGACGCAGCGATCGACGACAGCCCTGGACCTGGCGACGCGCACGAAGGCTTCGGGCGAGATTTCGACCCGGGCGCCAAAGCGCGCGACGAGGACGGTTTCCTTGATGCCGAGCGAGTGCCCGTCGAGGAGTATGGAGTCCATGATGCCGCCTTGGAACTGGGATCTGCGGCACGCTGGGCCGCCATTCGGGAAAACCATAGCACGGTTGGGGAGGCTTCGGAAGACAGAAGTGCCCCAGGGAGGCCAAGGATCCGAAGAAGCACTGGCTACCATGGACGCGGGAGATTCGAAGCACCATATTGAATCCAATGGAAAGAAACTTGGCCGGATCGGACTCCTCTGCGGAGGCCGTGGGACGCAGCGACGCGCTCGGGCGCGAGAACGAGGCCCTCCGGCAGGATATCGGGCGCATTTCAACAGGGGAGGAGACTCTCCGCCAGAGCGAAGGGATGTACAAGGCCATACTCAAGTCGGCGATGGACGGTTTCTGGCTCGTCGATACACAGGGACGCATCGTCGAAGTGAACGAAACCTACTGCGGGATCAGCGGGTACACCGCGGAAGAACTCCTGTCGATGTACGTCAGCGATCTCGACCTCCTCGACGATCCAGACCGCGTTGCCTTGCGGATCGGGGAGATCGCCGAGCATGGCTCGGCCCGCTTCGAGACGCGCCACCGCCACAAGGACGGCAGATCCCTCGACATCGAGATCAGCATCCAGTATTGCTCCGACAGGGGCGGGATCTTCGCGTGCTTCATCCGCGACACCACCGAGCTGCACAGGATACAGAGCCAGCACCTCGAAAACGAGAAGCGGCTCCGCATGGCGCAGGAATACGCCAACATCGGCGTCTGGGAATGGGACCTGCTGAGCAATTCCGTATATTGGTCCGAACGCATCTGGATCATCCTCGGGCATCCGGAGCACGACATCACCCCGAGCCGCGAAGCCTACTTCGCTGCCATCCATCCCGACGACCGCCGCACCCTTATCGATTCCATCAGCAGGAGCTTTGAGACCGGCAAGCCCTTCGAGACCGAATACCGTTCGGTCTGGTCCGACGGAAGCGTGCACTGGCTGCTCGGAAACGGGAACGTAGTCTTCGACCAGGAAGGCAGGCCTGCGAGGCTCCTCGGCCTCGTCAAGGAAAACACGGAAAGGAAGCTTGCTGAGCTGGCGCTGGTCGAGTCCCGCGAGGAGGCGCGTCGGGCCAACCGCGCCAAGAGCGAGTTCCTCTCCTCGATGAGCCACGAGCTCCGGACGCCGATGAACAGCATCCTGGGCTTCGGTCAGCTCCTTGAGATGGACCGTGGCCTCAGCCCGAACCAGTCGGACTTCGTCAGGGAAATCATGAAGGCCAGCCGCCACCTTCTTGAACTCATCAACGAGGTGCTCGACCTCTCCCGCATCGAGTCGGGCACAACCGAGGTGACCATCGAGACCATCGACTGCGACGGCCTGGTACAGGAGTGCCGGAAGCTCGTGGAGACGATAGCCGCGAAACGGGGCATCGGCATCTCGGTCAGGGGGAGGGCCGCTCTGGCGATGCGGGCGGACCGCCTGCGGCTCAAGCAGGTCATCGTGAACCTTCTGTCCAACGCGATAAAATACAACAGCGAAATGGGATTCGCCGAGATGAGGCTTTCGGCTTCTGAAGGCTGGGTGCGGCTCGAGGTAGCGGACAGGGGTCCAGGAATTCCGGAGGAACGGATGAAGGAGCTATTTGAGCCTTTCAGCCGCCTCGGTGCCGAGAACGGTACCATCGAAGGCGCGGGTATCGGCCTGTCGATCAGCAAGCGCCTCGTCGAGCTCATGGGCGGAAGGATAGGCGCGCTCAGCGAACGCGGTGCCGGGAGCATCTTCTGGGTAGAGCTGCCAGAAGCCGGAGCGCACAGCGCTGAAGCCGTAGCGTGCAGCGCTGAAGTCCCACGCGGTGGATCGGAGAATCCATGAACGGAGACAGGACCCGACCGCCGGCAGAGGAGGCCTGTGCGGACCCGGAAAACGAGATCCGCCTCCTCCATGAGCTCCGCACCCACCAGATCGAGCTTGAGATGCAGAACGAAGAGCTCCGAAGGCTGCACACGGAGCTTGAGCGGACGCAGGCGCATTACTTCGACCTCTACAACTCGGCTCCCTTCGGCTACTTCACGATCGGGGAGTCGGGGAACATTCTCGAAGCGAACATCGCGGCAGTCGAAATGCTCGGCTTTGACAGCGAAAAGCTCCGGGACCGCAGCGTCTACCGTTTTATCCCTGACGAGGACCGGCAGGCCTTTGACCAGGGACACCGGGTCGCCTGCGCGAGCGGTGTCGCGCAGACCTGCGAGATTCGCATAGTCCGGCTCGGCGAGGGCGATTTCTGGGGACAACTGACCTTCACCGCTGCACGTGCCGATGACGGCACGCCAATCTGCCGCATTGTCATGCGGGACATTACCGACCGCCGGAGGTCGGTGGCAGAGCGGCGCAAGCTCGACATCCAGCTCCGCAATCTTTCCAAGGCCATCGAGCAGAGCCCGGTGACCGTCGTGATCACTGATAGGCAGGGCGACATCGAGTACGCGAACCCGATGTTCGAAACGACAACGGGCTATCAGGTCCAGAGCGTCGTCGGGAAAAATCCCCGCTTCCTCAAGGGCGGTGACATGCTCCCCGAAGTGTACAAGGGCATGTGGAAGACCCTCCTGGCCGGGGAGGACTGGTTGGGAACCTTCCACAACAGGAAGAAAAACGGCGAACTCTACTGGGAGTCGGCTACCATTTCCCCGGTCAAGGACGAGACCGGCACGATCACGCATTTCCTGGCGCTGAAGACGGACATCACGGAGATGCTCCGTGTGCAGGAAGAGTTGCTCCTTTCCCGGGAGGAGGCGATCAGGGCCAACCGCGCAAAAAGCGAGTTCCTCTCGCTGATGAGCCACGAGCTCAGAATTCCCATGAATGCCATCCTTGGCTTTGGCCAGCTCCTCGAGGCAGACCGCAGCCTCGGTCCGGCCCACCTCGACTCGGTGATGGAGATCACCAAGGCGGGCCGCCACCTCCTCGACCTCATCAACGAGGTCCTCGACCTCTCCAAGATCGAGAGCGGAGCCCTCAGTTTTGCCCCCGAAGCCATCGAGCTTACCGACCTCGCCGGGGAGTGCAGGAAGCTTGTGCAGCCCCTCGCGGAAAAAAGCCACATCACGCTGGAACTGGAGCTTCCTGCGGGCAGTCCCGTCCTCGGTGACCGCATGCGCCTCAAGCAGGTGCTCGTGAATCTCCTGTCGAACGCGATCAAGTACAACAGGCCGGGAGGCAGGGTCCTTGTCGGCATGAGCTCCGAGGGCGGCATGATGCGATTGTCGGTCACCGATACTGGCGCAGGGATACCCGAGGGCCGGATGAGGGAACTCTTCCTGCCCTTCAACCGGCTCGGCGCGGAAAACACCGAGATAGAAGGGACGGGAATCGGCCTCACCATCAGCAAGAGGCTCATCGAGGCGATGGGGGGCCGGATCGGAGCCCGCAGCGAGCTGGGCGTCGGAAGCGTCTTCTGGATCGAGATACCGATCTTCACCTCGGCCTCGAAGGGAACCGCCGCTGAAATTGCAAAGAAGTCGCTGGCGCAGGCAGAAGGAAACGGCAGGAACTCCGTGGTCCTCCACGTCGAGGACAGCCAATCCAACCAGAAGCTCATCAGGCAGATCCTCGGCAATCGCGAGGGTATCCAGCTCCTCACGGCCCCCGACGCTGTCAAAGGTCTCGAACTCGCGGCCATCCACAAACCCGACCTCATCCTCCTCGACCTGGGCCTTCCCGAAATGGACGGCTACGACATGCTCAGAAGCCTTCGCGGGAGTGCATGGGGCAGCGACATCCCCGTGATCGCGGTGACTGCTCTGGCGATGCCCGCCGACATCGAGCGGGGCTTTGCCGCGGGCTTCGCCGACTACATCACCAAGCCCATCGACATTGCCCGCTTCCTCGCCGCGGTGGATGCCTGCCTGGCGGGGAAGACGCCGTGAAACCCGTTACCGCAGGGCAGGCCGTCGCAGAACAGGCCGCCGACCAGGGGGGCGACCGCCCCGAAGCCTCCGCAAGTACCCTCCCCGGAAAGTCCGGGCAGCAATGGCTGTTCCTAAGCCTGGGACTCGTCATACTTGGTTCCATCTTCGCCTTCGACCTCCTTAGCGAGGCTGACTCTACGTGGAGCAGGGAAACCGAGAGGCTGGCGACGCAGGCCAAGGTCGTCGGCGCCAACATCGCGGTGCAGCTGGAGGCAGTGAACAGGGCCCTGGAGAGCGCCATCGAGATGATCAACAGCGCCGGGGACGAGTACGGCAGCACGAGCTTCAACCTCCGCCTGGCTACCATGGTGAGCGCGATGCCCGGCGTCAGCAACTTCCTGGTCATCGACGCAAAGGGCTACTGCGTCTCCGCCAACAACCCAGCCTTCATCAAGCTGAATTTCAGCAAGAGGGGATATTTCACCACCCCCCAGGCGCAGCCCGACCCCTCCACACTCTTCATCTCCGCCCCCTTCATCACCACGCAGAAAACCATGTCCCTCGCCGTCAGTCGCATGATCCGGGGTCCAGACGGAGGTTTCGGAGGCGTCATCGTCGCCGGACTCGATCCCGGCTATTTCGGCCCCCTTATCGACTCTGTCCGCTACTCGGAGGACATGGTAACCGCCCTTGTCCACGGCGACGGCAGGCTGTTCCTGGTCAAGCCTGAACAGGCGGGAACTCCAGGAGCGGAGTTGCCGCCTGCGCTTAGCGCCCCTGCCGGAGTCAGGACAGGCCCTCGCCTGGCCGAGCGATTCGCAATCCAGCCCGAAGACCTAAGGATGGACAAGCCGCTCCTTGTCCTGGCGAGCCGCGACCGCAGTTCGATCTTTGCCAAACTCTACCAGGAAACAGCAATCCGGCTGGGCATCTTTGCCTTCGTGGCCCTGGCTGCGATCTGGGGAATGCTGAGATTCCAGCGACGCCAGGAGAAGCTCGACGCGGCCAAGGCGGCCCTCGCGAGTAACCGTGAGAGCAACAGGCTCTTTCTCCAGAACCTGATAGACTCGATCCCCGGCATGGTCGGCTACTGGTCCGCTGACCTGCGCTGCGTCTTTGCGAACAGCGAATACAAGTCCTGGTTCAGCGCAGCCCGCGAAGGGATGACCGGCATTCACATGCGTGAACTCATGGGCGAGGAGCTTTTCAGGAAGAACGAGCCCTTTATCCTTAGAGCCCTCGCCGGTGAAGCCCAGGGCTTCGAGCGCACCATCACGAAGCCTGACGGGCAGGCCGGCCATGTCTGGGCGCAGTACATTCCAAACCTGCACGACGGGAATACGCGAGGAATCTTTGCGCTTGTCTCCGACGTGACCGAACTCAAGCGCGCCGGGCTGAAACTCGAGGAAGCCAACCGGCAGCTCGAGGAAAAAGTGCAGCGAAGGACCGCCGAACTGAGGATCGCCCTCGAAGGGGCCGAGACCTCGAACCGGGCCAAGTCGGCCTTCCTGTCGCGCATGGGCCACGAACTGTACACGCCCATGAATTCGATCATGGGCTTTGCCCAGATCCTCGAATCGGGACTGCCCGTCCAGCTCAACGAGGAACAGCGCGACTGTGTAGAGGAAATCCTGAAGGCCGGCCGTCTCCTCGTGGTCCAGCTCGACGAAATCCTTGGATACTCGGGCCTTGGAATAGAGATGTCACGGTTCGCGGTCACCGCCTTCGACTGCGGCAGCTTCGCCAGGGACTGTGCCCAGTCGATGACGGATCAATTGAGCGTGGGCGGCATCGAGCTGCGTTTCGAACTCAAGGAGGACTGCCAGGTCATCGCAGACCGGGAACGCCTCAGACGCGTGCTCCTGGAGCTCCTGTCGAACGCCGTGAAGTTCAACCACGAAGGAGGCTGGATCACGCTTGGCTGTGGGCAGGCCGGGCCGGGCCGCACTGCCATCACCGTGGAAGATAGCGGTGCCGGAATTCCTGAAAGCTTCCTTGAAGTCATATTCGAGCCCTTCGGCACGCCCGAGCTGGAACTCAAGGCGCACCGTGGCATCGGTGTCGGGCTGGCGACCTGCAAGCTCCTGGTAGAAGAAATGCATGGCAGCATCAGCGTCACGAGCAGAGAAGGTTTCGGCAGCGAGTTCCGAATCGAGCTACCTGCAGCCAAGGGAGAATATTGATGGAAAAACTAGTCAAATCCGCAAGGATCCTGATGGTCGATGACGAGGCGGCGAACCTGAAGCTCCTGGCCAGGATGCTCGAAAGCAGGGGCTACGAGAACCTGGTGCCCATCCAGGATTCCCGGCGCGTGCTCGAAGAATACCGGAAGGCGAAGACCAGCCTGATCCTCCTCGACTTGAGGATGCCCAACCTGGATGGCTTTGAGGTGCTCACCCTCCTTCGGGAACTCGGCGACCCCCTCCTGCCGCCGATCGTGGTGCTGACCGCCGAAAAGGGGCGCGAGACCCTCCTTAGGGCCTTTGAAAACGGGGCCAGGGACTTCCTGACCAAGCCCTTCGAGATGGAGGAGCTCCTCGCCCGTGTGCGGAACATGCTCGATGTGCAGAGTGCCCAGTCGCTCCTCTACGAGCAGCGCGAGATCCTCGACAGCCTGGTGCGCTCGCGCACGGAGGAACTCCTCAGGAGCCGCATGCAGGTCATTGAGAAGCTCGCGCGCGCCTCGGAGTACCGGGACAACGAGACCGGCAGACATATCATCCGGGTCGGACAGACCGCAGCCCTCCTTTCGGAACGCACGGGAATGGATGCACAGTACCAAGAAGACATGCTCCACGCCGCGCCGATGCACGACGTGGGCAAGATCGGCATTCCTGACGCCATCCTGCTGAAGCCGGCGAAGCTGGAGCCCCACGAGTTCGAGATCATGAAAACCCATGCGGTCATCGGTGCCAAGCTTCTCGACGGGGATGGCAGCTTCAGGCTCCTGTCCATAGCCAGGGAGATCGCCGGCTCCCATCACGAGAAGTGGGACGGTACTGGCTACCCCGAAGGCCTCCACGGTGAGGACATACCGCTGGGGGGCGCATCGTCGCGCTCGCCGATGTCTTCGACGCGCTCACCTCGACACGGCCCTACAAGAAAAGCTGGACAGCAGGCGAGGCGATGGAACACATCAAGGCAAGCCGCGGAAAGCAGTTCGATCCGAAGCTCGCCGACCTCTTCATCGAATTGCTGCCGGAGGTCATCGAAATACGCGTCAATCTGCCCGACGAGTCCCCAGAGTCAGAGGACGGCCCTACCTCCGGATAAAGGCGTTCTCGGCGTCGAGGATCTGCCGCGCAAAGGCGAGGTCCTCGGCGAGGAACTCGATGCTCGCCTCGTCGTCGATGCGGTCGCGCCCGAGGAGGGCGAAGCAGCCCACCTGGCTTGAGCCTGGCTTCCCTGAGTAGGCACGGACGATCCTCCCCCAGCGCTCTGGTTCAAGGTCAAGGGCGCAGGAGTCCATCTTCCCTGCCCCCGCCCTCCCTGAACCCAGGCGAAGGAGGAGAAAGGCTCCCGGATCGTCCTCAATGAGGGTGGTAGCCTCTTCGTCGAGCGTTTCGGCAAGCAGTTCCCATGAAACGCTGATGTAGGGATGGGAGAGCTCGTCCGCGAGGCAGAGCGCCTCGACCAGCGAGTCGAGGGGGCTGCCGGCTGCTGGAGAAAAGGCGAGGGAAATGCCGTATGAACCCGCCAGGTCACCGATGCGCCTGAGATTGCCCAGAAAGGCGAGGCGCTGACGACCTTCGCTGCGGCAGCCCGGACCGAGGCCTATCCTGACTATCGGCGCATTGATGGAACGGGCTGTTTCGAGGGCCTCCTCGATTGTGGCAGTGTCTTCGCAGGCTGAGGGAAGGGCTTTTGCAGGGGCGTAGCTAGCGATGGTCAAGCCAGCCCGCAGGGTGGTCATCAGCAGGGTGTTGGCCCCGTCGCGGTCCCCCGCCTGGAGGTGGAGCTGCCCTGTCCACTCGATGCCGTCAAAGCCAAGCTCCCTGGCACGGCCTACCACCCTGTCCGGGCTCAGGTCGGGAAATACGCTGGATGACAGTGCGATCCTGAACATCGACCCTCCGAACCACCTGGCCGCTGCCGGGCCGCTTCCTCTGGCAGATTCTATTCGATGAAAACGCGGCGGGCAAGGAAGATCGGTTTATTGCCGCGAGCTTCCCAAAGATCGATGCACCTGGGCGCCGCCCCTACCAATCCGCCTCCAGGATATCGGGCAGGTAGAGGCGCTGGATGCCATCGTCATTGCCGGGGGGCAGGCGGTCGAGGGACAGGACATGCTTGGGATGCTTGTCCCTGACCGCCCGGAGCGAACGGAACTCGAAGTTCCGCTTCCTGAGCTCCAGGAATACGATGTTCTCGAGGCAGCCGCCGATATCCCGGTCGCGCTAGCCCCGAAGGGCGTGGCGCAGGCCTCTATCAGCGAGGTAGTACTTCTCCTGCGTCTCAAGGAGGCGCTTGCCCTTGATGTCCCAGCGCGGCACAGGGTGGACGACGAAGGCCGATTCGAGATACTCATGGTAATTATAGATAGTCTCGACCCCGAGGGAGCGCCGTTCCTTTTTCAGGAAGTTCGCGACGCTCCGTGCGGAAAAGACATTCCCCGGGTTGTCCGCGAGGAAGAGGAGAAGCGCGCGAAGGAGGGCTACGTCGCGGACGCCGTAGCGCATCACCACATCCCTGAGAAGCACGCTATCGACGAGCGAGGAGAGATACTGCTGAATTGTGTCTTCTTCGAGCCCGATCCTGTGGATGCCGGGAAAACCGCCGAAGCGCAGGTACCCCGAGAAGAGGGTCGGCGCGTCCGCGCCGCTTTTCCTGAAGTCGCGATACTCTGCGAAACTCAGCGT